>Ga0316224_1000254_pt1 | contig 82158 bp, 86 predicted proteins | sample TBH18013metaG_FD_206254 | JGI IMG/M metagenome (GOLD analysis project Ga0316224, IMG submission 206254) | Freshwater microbial communities from Trout Bog Lake, Wisconsin, USA - TBH18013 | ecosystem: Environmental > Aquatic > Freshwater > Lake > Hypolimnion/Profundal zone | place: USA: Wisconsin... | reverse complement strand
AATTGTTTGTTCTTAGTTCCTTGTACTTCTATGTCTGCGGCATACTAAATGCGGACTTTGTATGGTAAATTTGACGGTAGCTGAATGCCGGCTATGGAGAAATCTTGCGGGAGCTCACATTCGGCCATGACCAGCCAGTCGAAGTTGAAAACTCGATGTCAGAAAGCCGCCCTTTTTCATGGACGACAACGTGCCACTAGCTAGTGGGCGGGGTGTAGAATAGTTGATCAATAATTTACCGTACTAGGGTTAATGCAAACCATGCAATTTCAGGGGAACTATGTTCAATTGGCTGAAAAAGAAACATCTTAACTCAGTTGTAACTGCAGACTCAAAAGTGGCTACTGCCATAGAAACCGAATCTATTGTATTGCCAACAATTAGCGAAAAGGCACTTCCCGTTTTGCTGTTGCCCGAAACTGTATGTTCAGTTTGTGGTGGTATCTGTTCCCTTTTGGATGTTTTGGATTTTAATAAATCTTGCGAAGAATCCAATGGTTTATTTCTAGAGCTTTCTGGTTTCTTGATCGACTATTTGCTTTGTAGCAGATGCGGATTCTGCTTTGCGCCACAAATTGCAAATTGGAGCCTGGAGGAATTTGAAGATAAAATATATAACGATCAATATATTAAGGTAGATCCAGACTACGTTGATGTCAGACCGCGGCTGAATGCCGCAAACTTGATTTCTCTATTCGGCGAACACTCAGGTTCCATTAGGCATTTAGATTATGGCGGAGGAAGCGGCTTACTATCCAGTTTGTTGAAAGAGTCAAATTGGAATTCTTGCTCATATGATCCATTTGTCAATAAAGGCATGAATCCAGAAGAAATTGGAAAATTCGATCTTGTTAGTGCTTTTGAAGTTTTCGAACATGTTCCAGCCCCAAGTGAAATGATGAAAAACCTACGTTCGATTCTGTCGCCGGATGGAATGGTTGTATTTTCGACTTTAGTGTCCGACGGAAATATATTTCCCAATCAAAGGCTCAATTGGTCATACGCATCACCTCGCAATGGACACATTAGTTTATTTTCAAGAAAAAGTCTCCACTGGCTAGCAGAGAAGAACGGGTTCCACTTTTCAAGTTTGTCAGATATCTATCATATATTTTTTACAAATATTCCACCTTGGGCATCACATAGATTCAAGATAAAGGCTCACTAAAATAATTTCGTGAAATAAGTCATCTAGTCAAAAGTTAAGTGGTATGTCTCTTTGGGGTCGAGAAAAGAATGTCAACCTTGAAAATAGTCTGCCCGATATCGGCCAGTAGGCAATGGGTGAAAAGTGACTGCTCGACGAAATTGGGAGCGGACACTCAAATAAGCAAAATTCTCCAAGTTTCCAGCGTCCGCAGTGGCCGAAGAGTGAACCTTAATGGTAATTTTCCTGACGTATGCCCATGCGCCAGTGAATAGTAAACCTCGCGCGGCCTCAAATAACTAGATGTGGTATCTCAACTCAGGGATCAGATTAAGGCATCAATCTAAAGTAACTATTATTGATTGTTATTCCCAAATAGGTATAATACGCTCATGAGTAAATCACAGTTAAAGCCTCTGGTGTGGGTGGCATCTGCCAAGAAGGATTTACTTTCCATGCCACCGGATGTTGTCGATGTGTTTGGATACGCATTGCATCTGGCTCAGTATGGAGGAAAACACCAACAGGCAAAACCGTTAAAGGGATTTGGTTCTGCGGGTGTGCTGGAAGTTGTTGAGGACGACGATGGCAGCACCTATCGCGCTGTTTATACCGTCAGGTTTGGCAACGCTGTCTATGTTCTACACTGTTTCCAGAAGAAATCACACAAGGGCATCGAAACATCCAAACTGGACATTGACCTGATTCGTGCCAGATTGAAATTGGCACAGAATTATGCGGAAGGAGAAAACAAATGAGCAACATCGAACATGGCAGCGCCAATGTATATGCCGATCTCGGTTTACCTGATGCTGAAGAAATGCAGGTTAAGGCGCAACTAGCTACTAAAATTGGCGACATCATCAAGCGGCGTAAATTGACACAGGTTCAAGCTGCCGAACTTCTTGGCATCCCACAACCTAAGCTGTCCGGTTTGCTACGCGGTCAGTTTCGCGGTATCTCTGAATCGAAGATGCTGGAATGCCTCACCCGTTTGGGGCGTGATATTGAAATTGTCGTTAAATCTGCGCCACGTTCACGTTCAGAAGGTCATGTGTCAGTGGTCTTTGCGTGACCATTGCCATGACGAAAAGTCAGCCACCAAGTCATCTGACTGAAGGGACTTTGAAGGAACTGAGGTGTAAAAGACATTGAAATACAGTGATTGAAGGAGATGTGGGGTTTGTATATATTCAATATATAATCATAGCGTTACGATTAGATTGGCGAACTACGAACCAAGGGGTCAGGAGTTCGAATCTCTTCGGGCGCACCATATTTAGTCAGTAAATCAATCGCTTAGCGTTAACCCGCTAGGCGATTTTTCTTTTCAGCAAAGTCATTGCCGGACTTTTGCCGGACTTTGCGCGACACACACGATTAGCCGCCTCCAGCAACTCTTCGATTTCCGGCGCTGAATAGTGCGATGTAATGTCACCATTTTTATGCCCCAGCAAAACTTTCCGTGTTTCCAATGGAACGCCTGCTGCTCTAAGTCGCCTACCAAACGTGTGCTTCAAGTCGTGTACTCTGACGTTGGCAAGACCAGGCATGGCTGATTCCATGAATTTCTTCAATTCATTAGTAATCAGAATTCCGCGTTGGCCTTTGCGTAATAACCCTCCTGGAATAGTTTTGCCGGATTCCGCGTAAATCTTCATCGCGGTTCTGACTCTGGCTTTATCCCATGCAGAATTATTTATACGCCCAATCTTTTCACCCTCATAAGTAAAAACATATTTCGGATGAATTCCCCGGCAGCTTTCTACTACCGAGCGTGCCACATCATTTAATACGACCAGCCTTTCCTCGCCGTTTTTTACGCCTGAGTACTCAGTCCGTCCACCGAAGTCTTCCGGAATCAGGAAAACACTAGTACCCAGTTCTGGCACCTCGATTTCCCAATCCCAACTCAGATGACAAACCTCTTGCTCACGGGTTCCGGTATTGACATTAAACAACGCCATCTTAGCAAGATGCCCTGGCAACTCTTGAAAGAACTCGGTTTGCTCTTCCCAAGATAATGGGTAGGGCTTGCGAGCATCATGCGTTGATTGCATGGAGATTAATGGTGGGGTTTCCAACCAAGTCAAACCATGCTCATCGCGCCACTTCCGCGCTGCCAAATTTAAAATCCTACGCACAATACCCAAGGCGTTGTTGATGCTCTTGGACTTGATGCCGGACGCATGTCTGGCAACTATATAAGGTTGCAGCGTGCCATCGTGCAACTTGCTTAATGGTATTTCACCAACAAAAGGATCCAACGATTGCAGCATATATGCATCGGACACAATTGATGCCTTATGCTTGTTTTCATTCAAATACTTTGTTGCCGCGATTCTAAAAATGCGGTCAGGTCGAGCACCATAAATTCTCGCTTGACGAAGTTCTTCCAAACGATGGGCTAAGTACCTTTCCGCTTCTTCTTGGTCGCTCGTGCCACAGCTTTCATGAATAGTGCGGCCGTTGACGACTTTTTCGATATGCCAGATGCCTCCTGGTTTATCCGGCCGCCTGCGCAGCCCTTTTGTGCTTCTTCCCATTGCCCTTCTCCTTGTATATAAAGAGCGCCGGGCCTTCCGTTACGGCGCTTATATTCCTCCCACCACGCATCCAAGTCAAATCGGTCATACCCGATCCCTTGAGTACCAATGGGAACTGCAATCAAGTAGGGTTTAACTTCTCGATTGAAACGGTTTCGATCCATGCCAAGATAGATATGCGCATCCCCAGCGCGAATCACTCGCGGCAGAAACTCCAATCGGATAGGTTGCGCACTGTTGCTCATAACTAGTCGCGAATATCCTGAGCCACAAATGCTTTAAGACAGTAGGCGGTATTTGCTTGATTGTTATCAGGCGCCCTGAATATTGGAGGGGCTACAACAAAATTCGAATTGGTCTGCGAAATTAACTCAACTAGTGCAATTACTTCTGAAATGTTGATTGAGCGCTCAGCAGGCTTTCCATTGCCTGTACTGAAGCAGAAGATCTTATTGGGAGCCTTCCCAAAATGGATTTTTTGCAGTCCCGCGATCAATAGCGCTGAATGGATTGAGGGCGTGTCGCCAATCGGGAGCGCCCTGCGAAGATTGGAAGTCATGCCTGGCGTTAAACCGCCGATTGAAAATAGATACCACATTACTGCTCACCATTAAATTTACTTAATGGTTACGTATTATGATCATATAAATTTTATTCTCAACAGCTTTTTAATACAGCGTATGCCTGTAACTTGATATTTATTAACAAATAAACTTTACAATTGAGCGGGATTTGAACTATAAATCCTGTTGCAGCATGGCTTGCGGATCGAAATGCAAAAGCAAGAAAAATCAGATCAGAAACCTAATTTAAAGTTTAACTATTTTCTTGGTTTGCGAGTATTGCTGAATATTTTTGAAAAAATATCGAAATTTTTGACAGTTTTGCTGAAGGGATAGCTTTAGTAGTGTAATTACCAAGCTCAAACTTGATCTCATACAGTAAGTCAGATTACTGATTTCACTTTTGCCATTTCAACTTCTTTCCGCTATAAATTGGGCTTTTCGATAGCGGAATTTGTGAAATACTGGTTTCGCCCCGTTGCCTAACTACGAGGTAGAACAATTAGGTGGCTGCTTCACTCCAAGTTGCTGACCCTCAATCTGCTGGAAATTTGTCAGTCAATCTGACCGTTTCTAACCCATACTTGTCATTGGCGACCGGCAGCTTTAGGGAAGTGATTTTTTCAACTTTGGCGTACTCCATCACCCACAACAGCAGGTCGGTTTTGTTGTTAAGCCATTTTAAACCGGACTCATGGCAATTTGCTTAAATCTATCTTAAACAGTAAAAACTGAGAATACAATCAATCAGATTTCGTGCCGACCATATCAACACTGCAAACCCCGCAAATTATTTTTGTCTCCGGTGCAACCCACGCATTGTTTCCACACTTGGGGCACGTCAGTTTATCTCGCGTAGGTACTTTTTTCGGGGCTGGCCGGAAAACCGATGCCTTGCCTTGGATTTTTTCCGGCAACTTGGTTAATGGGGGTGGAGTGACTTCATACTCAATGCCAGCATCCTTCAACGCCTGCACAACTGCCACTTGGCTTTCAGGCGCTGCGGGCAAATGTCTATCCATCCATGGGATGACAAATCCACATCCCACCAACCTTCGGCAGGATGCCAAGAATTTCCCGTCTGGAATAATGTAGTGGCTAACTGAACGGCCGGTCCGTTTACCGCCTGGCAGGCCATTATCTGACGGCATCAACCCCAATGATTCCATCTTCTTTGCCCACTCTTTGTTATGAGCGTTGGAAGGCGATTGCGTACCAAAATGTTCCTGCCAGTGATGCACCATTTCGTGAACCATAGTGGACAAAACAGATTCAATTGGGCGCAACGTAAAAAATCCTGGATGCAAGCCCAGCTCGTCGATTTTCTCCCCCTTGAGAGAGATGAACCTCTCAGCATGGTGATAACCATAGACTCTGCTTGCCGACCGAAGGGTAATCAGACAATGCGGCAACTTTCCTTCAAATAGCTCAGCATTGAAATGGTCAAATGCACTCTGAAGAGCCGAATAAAAACTGGAAGTTGGCGAAAGTCTGATACTCATCTTTATGTCCTGTGTATCGGTTAGCGTCAATCGCATTATGTCGATTATCGCTATCGGGTCAGATTTCCAAGTTAATTTATCTTGATCCCGATTTCAGCATAGGCGCCACTATTCACATCCGCGAACACGCCAGTACCCGCTAACAGCGCAACGCCTCCTGCTGGAGTTGTGACCAGTCCTGCCCAAGGTATATTAGAGGTAAATGTGGTCATGGCCGTTGAGGGAACACCATTAATGGACGAATAATTAATCTGGTTTCCTGTTGCCATAAATGTACCGTATAAACCTGTGTTGGAAGCTGAAAACCAAGTGCCGTCGGTTTGTGCAGTAGTTGCAGTTTGCTGTGACGAGCCAACAAGAATACCAACGCCGTTGCTCGCATTCGTGAGGTCAAGGATCACAACATTCTCACCACTGGAATTGAGCACAATGGCAGTGCCAATGACAGTCGCGCCATTCAAAACTTGCCACTTCCCTCCACCCAGCGAATTGAGCGTACCAGAATTGCTACTTCCTGGGCATCCAGTAGTCAAATTTCCAGAGGGGCAAGAAGTCCATGTCCCAGCCGAGGTGATTTGAAATGTGCCATATCCAGAATAGCATGTTCCAGTAACGCAATAGCGTTCAACAAAATTGTAGGTTCCTGCTGCAGAATTGAAATCAGTCACCGGGTTTGACATACCAACGATAGGTATTGTCGTCAGAACACCATTCAAGGTTTCACGGATAGCACCCAGCAATAGTCCATTGGGCAGGATTGCAATCTTCGCGTTAGCGATCCCTGACGGCGAGTAGGTTCCATCGCTATTGTGGGTCAAAGTGCCCGCCCCTGTTTTCCCGGTTAGACCATACTGGCTATCGGTGATCGTGTAGTTGTAAGTCAGATTAGACGTGTCCACTGAATAAGTGAGCAGTTCGCCCGCCATGGCCGCAGCCGTGTAACTTGTGGCAGATGTACTCCCTGAAGAAGAAGTAGCACCACCTGCACTACCGCCACCGCATCCGCTTAATAATGAGATTGAGGCCGCGATAGAAATACCAAGTATTTTTCTATTGAACATTTTTTGACTCCAAATTTTATTGGGAAATATCACACAGGACTGCATATTCAAAACTTTTCGTGATCTATGAGGTCATTGCCATGCAGCGGTATTTACGTTTGCCAGCCTTTTTAGAGAAACTTTCACCTTGCTGGCATTAGGACAACCGGAAAACAACGTTACCTCGGCTACTGAATTGCCATGCTCCTCAACGGTATCAACTACAGCCCGCGCAAACTCAATTGCACTGACGTAATACCACTCGACGCTATCGCCCTTAGTGCATCCAGTTACGAGCAAATCGCGAAGTTTCGCTTTGGCGTACATTTCAATTTCTGCCGGGCTACTCACGCTTATCGTAAAGAGCGGACGAACCTCTTCGATCCCGTACCTTGTTGACATTTTTTGCAGGCGATCTTTCAGTTTCATAGTAGTAACGCCAATTTTTAACTGGCCTGGCTTTGACTCAGATTGTGCGCAATAAACCAAGCCTGATTGCGGGTTGTAACCTCCTTCGTCCGTAAAAATGCTGACATATGGCCGCTCAATCACATAATTACCGGAGCGAATAGCGTCTTCAAATTGATCTGCCAAACTCTTTGTTGAGGCAGAAACATCATAAGAATTCCGCCACGCATCTTCGGCCTTGCGGAATTTAGACACCAACTTTAATGTTGGTATGGCTCCTGGCAAGACAAGATTTTCTGCTGCTTCAACCATCGCCGCTGCCTTATGCTGAGTTTCAGTTGATTTTGGGGAGCGTCCCGGACGCACACGTTGCTTAACGTTTCTGTAGATCAAGTACAAATTATTCTGTGACATGGCTGATTCTCACTTTTCTATAGGTTAATTAAGATACTGATGCACACCGCAGACTTTCCTAATGACGCCAAACATGATTCTTGTTGTGACGTTTGCCGACCGTAATGACGGAACCATCATGTGCGCTTTCGACGAGATAGCAACGCATATATTCTGAAAGACGGCGCAGTGGCTCACGCCCAAAGTCACGTTCCATACGGCGAATACTCTTTGAAGTAAAGAAACGGATGATCATGCCGCGTTCATTAAAGTTTTCTTCGCCATAGTCCAAGAGCCATTGCTGAATCAAAGTAGGAATGCCACGTTGCTGTGATCGTTTTATTGCGTGTTGGGTTTGCATGTCTTTCACCTTTCGTTGTTGGTTCATGGATCGAGAGGTAATGACGGTTGCATTTATATTCAGTCCGTCTTCGTGCCTCTCACTACATACGACGCACAGTGATTGGGAATGTCAGGACTATTTTTGAAATAATTTTGCACGTACCATTTTAAATAGTTCGCTTTTGACAAAATCCCCTATTAGGGGAATAATGGCCGCATGGAAAAACACAAGCCGCATTACTTGCTCAAAGCGATTCAGGCGCAAATGACCACACCGGACGCGATGAACCTAACGCTCTCGGCACTTGCAGGGATTCGCGCAGCGGGGTTGGCGCAGGTCGATGCGTTGAGTGTAGTGCAGGGTTTAACCGCCATAGATTTTTATAAAAGCATGACGACCAGTACGGATCATCGGGTCTGGCAGGATGTTTATCACGCCGAATGGCAGGACGTTGCGCTGTATATCAAGTTTCAACAGGCAGGCGAGTATTTTGTAATTTCATTCAAGGAGCGATGAGATGAAGAAGAACAAATGGAACGGGCAGGCTTGCCCAATCTGCGTGGCGGGGGTGTTGCATGATGGCAGCAAGACCGTGACACAAGAATATAAAGGACACCCTTACCAAGCTAAGGTGCGTGGGGCGTTTTGCGACAAATGCGACGAGGCAATATTAGTTTACGATGCTACCGAAGAAGCCGCATGGCTGGCATTCCGGGATCAAGTTGATCGTCAAGCGGCCAATGAGCTGGAATCCATTCGCAAGCGCTTAAAACTTACCCAGGCTCAAGCTGCAAAATTGGCAGGTGGCGGAAAAAATGCTTTTTCTCGCTATGAGCGCGGGCAGGCCAAGCCAGTAGCTGCGGTTATCAATTTGTTCAAGCTGCTGGACAAACATCCTGATCTGATCAAAGAGCTGGCATAACTTGAGCTGGATTTGATTAAGCGTCATCGACTGCCTGCCAATGGCCACAAAGCTCGCAGCTGCCGCCGCGCATAGGAACCGTGAGTTCGCCGCAAGCGTCGCAGCATGAGGGATATTCGCCTTTCTCTCTAAGCTTCGCTTCGATTCTCGCGCCGTGAGCGTGAACGAAGTCATACAACTCATCAATGAGAGAGCTCCAAGTGTCGTCTTGCTTGAAGTCGGCAGCTAAATCGGTGTCGAGATGATCAATAGCAAATGAAAATGCGAAACTAAGAGCGTTGCCTACAATGATTTTTGCCTCTTTCTCCGTGGCGTGCCACTCGTAGTGCTCAATTGCATTGCGTGTCATGCGTAGTGACCGGAGATTCTTTTCGTCCTTCTCGGAAAATGTGATGCCGCCAATATTTTTCAGGCGTGATATTGCGGTATCAACAGTAACGGTGCGAGCCTCAAGGCTGGGATATTTATCCACACTCTCCCAGACAAAGGCAGGGTTTATTTTGCGAAGCCGCTCTTTCAGCAATAGCTCAATCGAATGAGCTGCATTGGTGATCGCGTGCTTCAGCCTTGAGTGATCTGTTCCGATGTCTTTCCATACGAGTAGTTCAACTGCCTGCCTGAGTGAGTCTTTGGCATTTGTCAGAAGACCGAACTGAATATGTGGCGGATGGTGCATGATCATTCCTTGTAATGAGAATATTTGAAAAAACGGCAGGTGTTGGCTTTCGGACTACTAACTGATGGAAAGTGTGCTTGGCATCCATCAGTCCTTCCCTGTCCATTCAGGCAGTATCCCGCCTACCTCATGTTTTACTCTTCGATTAAAGTTGTCACGCTCCGCAATTTTCTCGCGGATAAATTCAACTGCCTCTGTATCTCGAAGAATTTTCACAATATCTTTCAACTTGTCTCTGTTACCTAGAATTCCTCCGGGCTGTTTACGTGAGCCACCATCGAGTGTAATGAGAATGGCGTGGTAGTGAGCGGCTTCATAAACGATCTTCACATCATTGCGTTCGTTATCGGAAATTATGCCTTGAGAGAAAAGAGTCGCTTCTATACTCCGGTACATGGGATCATTGAAATCAATAGTCTCGTCTGTAAAAGTAAAAATATGAGTAAGTGCTTTTCGCGTTCGATCTAGGTTTTCACCGGCTTGCGCCTCGTTGAAACTCACCCCAGACATATTGACAAGAATTACCTCGTCACTAGCCCACTTTTCAATCTGGTTCATCGTATCAAGCTTGCCACGGGCGTTGATGAGGTTAGTGTCAATGTGAAAAATAGGCGCGTAAAGCTGGCGTCGCTGCATTTCAATTGTCATCGCATGATCTCCGTGAATGGTTTTGATTTTTTCGAAGGCTGGCAGCTACAACCAGTTCCCCATCAAAATAAACGGTGCCCAGTAATATGGGTGAGCAAATGGCTTATCTGGGTCGGGAGTGTAGGCCGGCGCATTGGCAGATACTGCTCCAGCACTATTTGGAATTGGCGTATTGACGGTGTTTGGCGGCGTGTGAGCATGTTTGCCATTGATCAGCGCCAGTTGCGCCTCACGCAGCGCCTCGGCTTTGGTCAGGCCGTTTTCTTGCCGCAATCGATATAAGGTTTGCATCAGGATTGCCGTACTTTGATCAGCCACCTTCCAGAGTGTTGCCAGTACACCCTTTGCTCCTTGTCGTTGCACCAATGCGCCGAATCCTTCTATTTCGCGTCCATTTGCATCGCGACTGCCGCCGAGTGCTGTTTCACAAGATGAAAGTGTCATCATATCCACGGAGTCGAATTTCCATCCACCAGTACGAAGTTCTGCCAATGAAAGTTGCTTGCCGTCACCGAGCAACAAAAAGGATTGCGCATCTGATTGCAAAGAAAAATTGAAGTGACTAGCAATGTGAACCACTGGGTATGCGCGAGTCAGGACATCGTGGAGACGTGCTTCTGTAAAATCCTTGTCCAAGTAAATATCTCCCGGCAATGCCCCACCCGAAGCTTTCCGTGACCCGTCGTTGATAATGCCCTCCAATTCCTGTCGCACTGAGGGTAAAGGGGCAAATTCGCCAAGTTTGCGCGTAGTGCCCAAACCTGCCACTTTCCATTGTGCCTTTGGCTTCTCTCGTAGATTATCTTTGGCTAGCTCGGTGTACATCACCAACGGGTATTTCTCGATTAGATATGATTTACCATCATATAAAGCATCCATAGGCAGATAACGCAAACTGCCATCAAGTGAGAGCATCAATGTTTCGGCATGCGCTTGCTTCAAATCCTCTGCAATCGGAGCAATCAGCAACTGATAAAGTGCTTGCGCCTGTGGGCGTGGATCGAGGTCATGGTTACGTATATTAAGGACTTGATGAAAAGCCCGAATTTTGTGAACCAGCTCACCCGAAGAAATTACCACTTCACGAGCAAGTTGCACTTGAGGCGTAGTTAGAATAATACTAACGTGCTTATCAGTAACAATATACTGTAGTAATACAGCTCCATGCCCTAGAGAGGTGAGCGTTGAACGGAGCTGATCCAGATTCTCTTTGCCAACTCCGGCAAGGTCTGCCTCACGCTTGGGGCCAGCCTTGGATGTTTCTGTGCTTAGATCATTCATGTAGTCATCAAATGCCTGTCGCCCCTTTTTTTGGTCAGTTTCAAGTTTTATACGACGACCTTCTTCTTCAGGTGACAACCCCATCTTGGCTCGCCTGTTTAACTTGTCAAGTTCAGAACCGAGCGCAACCAATTGGCTGCTGATCTCTGTATAACGATTTGCCCATAAGGCTTCGCGCTGAGTGTTGGTTGCACGGGTCTTTCGAGTATCGCTACCTGCATCGCGTAGTATGAAGTCAAAGTATTCCTCCTCCTTGAGCATTGCAATGATCTGTTGAGCTTCTGGTATACGACCTTCCTGTATAAGCATATCGGCGACAGTTTCATAGTACCAATCCTTATCTGAAAAAAATGATTTTTGTTCTTCTATGCCAATCTTGGACACACTGGACCTAAGATCCTGCAATGCGTTGATTCCTTGTTTGGCAAAATAAATTGCAGCGTCACGATTACCATAGAAAGATTCAGCGCCTGCTAGATTTAGTAATGCCTTCCAATGAACTGGAGATGCCGTTTGTGCGGCGATGCGGTATGCCCATTCACTCGTGAAATAAGCTTTTTCGAAATTTTGCTTTCGAGAGTAAGCATCAGACATATTATTGAGGATGTTGATAAGATCAGGATGATCCTGCCCAAATGAAACAATTAGGGACGTTAGCGCTTTCTGATACATCGCTAATGCTTCATCGATTTTCCCGTCATCCATAAGTCGAACAGCAATATTCACCTGCACATCTGCTGCCATAGGGTCATGTAAACCGACTGTTTTTTCTAGAATGGCAAGGCTTCGCTTAAAAAGCGCTAGAGCTTTCTGTTGGTTGCCCGATTTTGAATAAAGAACTGCGACAGTATTGATAACGCCCGCTGTAGTTCTATGACCTTCACCAAAGGCTTGCTCACAAATTGCCAAGCTGCGTTCTGCTAAAGCCAACGCCTTTGGCGTATCATTCAATTCGTTATACAACCTCGACAGGTTGTTTAGCGGGGTTGCTAAATCTGGATGATTCTTCCCTAGCGTGCCCTCAAGAAGATGAAGACTTTGCTGGAAGTATATAAGTGCTTCTGAGTAATTGCCCTGCGCTTCAAAAATAAGCCCCAAGTTATTCATTGCCGTTGCGCGTTTTTGGATTTTCCCGTCAAATTTATCAAGAATTTCCAAGGCACGCATAGCTAATGGCAGTGCTTTGTCAAATTGACCCTGGTCACGATAAGCCTCAGAAAGATTTGCAAGCGGCGTTGCTATCGAAGATTTATCAGCCGCTTTTTCGGAGATATCAAGACTGCGTTGAAATAGCGAGATAGCATCATCATAAAAACCATACCCGAGACTGATCATCGCGAGATTGTTAATGACGGTTGCGCCTCTCTGATCATCTGCAAGGCCAAGTTTTTCGAGAATGGTTAGTGCGGCTTGAAGCGAGACGTATGCATCAGCGGTTTTATCCATACGCAGATATATCACACCTATGTCTGAAAGGTTTCGAGCCACGTCAATATGATCGTGACCATGAATTCTTTCGTAAATTGGCAAGCTTCGAAAGCAATAAGACAAAGCTTCAGAGTACTTACCGTTATGAATATTGAGTTCGCATAATCTAAACAATGTGTTGGCAGTATCTAGGTCTTCAGTACCGGCAATTTTATTTTCAATGGTCAAGTGATGTTGATATATTTGAATGGCATCCTCATATTTCTCATTGTGCTCGTATAGGAATCCTATTGCACCGAGGATAGAAGCCTTGTTGAGTTTTTCAGAATCAGGCAGTTTTTCTAGTATTTCAAGAGTGCGTAAATAGTGGTGTATCGCTTTGTCATAATCGCCGGTCATTTGGTAGGCAGCTGCCAACATAAAATTTGTCGTTTCCGCAAGCGATGACGGTGGCGTACCAGGTGGTAATCTGCGCCAATACTTGTCTATAATTTTCAATTGCTGTAGAAAAAGCGGTATTGAATCACTGTATCGCTTAGCATCACTTAAGTACAAAGCTAGATTTGATCTTGATTTGATAGTCTCTAGCGTGTTTCGACCAAATTGCTTTTCAACTTTTGCAAGCTCCGTCCTAAGATTTTTTTCTTGAGGATCAACTGTTAACGTAAGTGCTATAGCCGTATTTAGACAGATTATGAAGGTAAAGACAGCAACGAGAATCCGGCAGGAAGAACTAACACAAACGTATTTACTGTTATTACACTGGGGATCGCCAGTGTTTTTTTGTGTAGGAAATAAAATCACGGTTTAGCCATCGGGCGAATATCCAACTCCACGTCCATACCGACAGGAGTCTTGATTTGATTTTGCTCCAGAAAGGTCGCCACATCATCTTTCACCGGATCGACACCGTGAGCTTTGAGCAATATCTTTCGCTCCTTGCGCTCGATTTGATATTTGATTCCCAGACGATCTAATTCTGAAGTGAGCTGTTTCAAACGTGCCTCTGGGTCTGGAGCCAGCACGATTTGCCGATCTCCTCCACCCCTCATAATCTCTGCCTCATTTTGAATGAGTTGTTCATGTAAATAGAGACGCATCGTTAACCCAACTGTCAGGACAACAGTGGCCGCCATTGCAAACTGAAAATATCGGTTACTGAGAAACGTGTGACGTTCACCGCCACTCAAGTCTTCTCGACGCAAACGAAACTTGAGTTTGTGCAAGCCAATTTCAACATCAGCCTCGCCTGATTTCATCGCTGCATTGTGTCGCTGAATTGCTTGGCGCAGTGCTGCCGCACGCCGCGCCACTTCCGGATCTGCGTTGGCGTTTTGCTTTCCTGCCAATGCATCCAGCCAATCTTGATCTTCGTCTTTGTTCATAATGAAAATGGCTCTCGCATATCCGTATAGATATTAGGCAGCAGAAAGATATTCTTTGCAGGGTTGAAGGAAACTCTCAATCCGTTTCCGGCACTGAGAAATGTATTCTCGCGTAGCCCCAGGGGAGCGCTGTATGGTCGCAGCAATATGTGCAGTGTCAAAACCTTCCATCACCATCGAAAGCACATGGGCACGCTCACCAAATACTTTTGCGAATTCGTTAAATCCGCGTTCCACACAATCTTCCAGAGTGCCATTAGCGGGAGGCGAATCATATGTGCGCATGGTTACAGATTCCAGTTCCAAAGCACTCCATTCTTCATCATCCAGATTATCCGTCGGGCGCACCTTAGTACGACGGAAGTGGTCATTCATGCAATTGCGGGCAATGCGCCATAGCCATGCGGCCAGCGGCGAATCCCCCGTGAAGGTATCGCAATGCCTGACAATTTTGACAAACGTCTCCTGAACAATGTCCTCAGCATCAGCCGAGCTCAGTCCTTGGTAAAGATAAAACTTGCGGAAGTGAGGGGCATACCTGCGATAGAGCGCAGCCACACCTTTATCGCGCATCTTCCCGCCCTGACGAATCAGGTTGAAGTTATTTTGATCATCAATAGTCGTATCAGTCATCGGCATAGCCAATCTCACCTTGGTATTGGGGCACGCCGGTTATTCTATACCATCCGACATACCACATTACCTTTGAGGGCTAGGCGTTATTGATAGCCACTTGAGTGCTCAACTTATACGACGGACAGAAATGTGAATTGTCAGGGTGAAATTAGTAATCGTACAACGTGAACCCCTGGATTGTTGGACGTTGATTGGCGCATTCCTGCACGCCAAGAATGGCGGCTTTCGGGCGGCCTGTTTTCATCATCGGATGTCTCTTCCTGGCCGATAGGGTGAATCCAGCCTTTTAAACAACGAGCGGCAGCTCCTGAAACAACACCGGTCGCTCATTTTTAAATTCTGCTTTCGGCAGCAAGCCGAGCTTAGCCTTTTTACCACAGCAATCAACTCTGGCACTTATGTAGCCAACTTCGGACGATGGTAAACAGCTATTTTCTGAGTAATCATGTCTAAACGTTCATTAATGGCGATATTCTATATGTTGGCACTTTGGTATCTGAATTCTGTTTTAACGCGCCACATTCGATTTTAAGGCGTAAGTTTCTTTCGTACTCCATATTTTCACTGCCATTAAGTGTGACTTTATCAAAGTTGATAAAGCGTAATCAACTCCTTCGTTTCATAAATTTCAAAAACGGACGGTTAGGGCAATGAAATAGCAGCTTCCCAGTGCCCAGATTCGTCTCTTCTGGCGCGCCAGTTAAAGTACTGGTAAATCATAATGTTGATATCATCTGGTATCATTCCGCATCATTGGTTATCATACGTTTTTGCCGGAATTATCCGGATTCTTGCCGAAATTTGCCGGACTATTTCCAACTTGTTTGCGCATTCGAATACTCGTATTCGGCTCTGTTACATAATTTTTACAACAAGAAATATTCATGTTAAGACGCATAAATCAGCGTGAGGTATAAAGCAAATGGGGCAATGAATATAGGACTGGACTTTCACATATCACCGCCAATGATGTTTTTGAAGATGAAGGTTTGGACGGGACTCGCAGATGAAGGGCAAGGTTCGGTCCGCAACAGAACCACATAGTTGAATTTTAGTGGCGCAGTCCACAGTGAAGAGTCGTTCGCATGCAGCTCTTTTTATATGTCTAGACTTAGATAATATTACCTTAGGATAAAAAAACGCACATCCAAATATTTCAGATGGGTGTAAAACGAGGAAACTTGTGCCAACATGCACTTTTGGGGATGCTCAACAAAGCGCGTTGTGTAACTAAATACCCATAATGGGATTGATAATTCCCGTTATGGGTATTATTATGTGTATATGAAAGATCAATCTATAAGCCTATCCGATGCTTTGTTCTCAAAGGTACAAGGCCGTGTTTTGGGAGTGCTGTTTGGCAACCCTGACCGGAGCTTTTACGCGAATGAACTATTTAGGCTGGCAGGATCAGGTACTGGAGCTGGAGTGCGCGAACTGTCCAAGCTCTCCGCTTCCGGGTTGGTCACTGAAAATAAAATTGGCAACCAGAAACATTATCAGGCCAATCGGGGAACGCCGATTTTTGATGAGCTGCGCGGTATTGTGCTGAAAACTTTTGGTATGGCGGATGTGCTGCGCCAAGGATTGTTGCCCGTGGCCGACAAAATTTCCATTGCATTTATTTATGGATCGATTGCAAAAGGCTCGGACACGGCAAAGAGCGATATTGATGTCATGGTGATTGGCGATCACATTGAATACCCGGACGTGTATTCCGCATTAATGCCAGCAGAATCGCAGTTAGGGCGCAAAATCAACCCATCCATTTACAACCAAGAAGACGTTGCAAGAAAGCTGAAGGAAAATAATACATTCCTTACTCGAATTATGGCGCAACCAAAAATATTTCTGATCGGCTCAGAACATGACCTCCCATAAACTGAATAACCTCGTTAAAACAGGTAGCCTTAAAGCCGAACCTGGTAGCCAGACGGAGTTTGACGGGCTTTTGCGTTCCGACAGGGTACGTTTGATTGACGCGCGAAATGAAACGTTGCCAATCGAAAGCCGTTTTGACTTGGCCTACAACGCGGCCCATGCTTTATCGTTGGCAGCACTGCGATGGCATGGCTACCGTTCTGAAAATCGCTACCTTGTTTTTCAGGTACTCGAACACACGCTGGGCATTGCTCCGGAAGTGTGGCGTGTACTGGCAACATGTCACCACAAACGAAATCTTGCAGAATACGAAGGCGATCTTGAAGTTGACGATCAACTTGTTGCAGACTTTATCAAAACCACAATATTATTGCTCGAAAAGGTTTCTGCATTAGAAGCTATCAGGCCTTAACTGTGGGCTAGCATTCTGGCTCAAGCAATCCTTTTACGCAGAATCCGACAAGTGCTAGTAATTTTAATGGGCGGGATTTCTACTAACTCCCTTGTGGATGAAAGTTAAATCAATGGCTTGCAGAGATGCAAGCCTTTTTATTTTCTCCGAGTTAAATCTTTGCGCAATTCATCAAAATGAAATGGGTAGTTCTGGATTACGGCAAATTGAAGGGGCTTTTGAGGCCTATCTGACATATCGTATTCGTACAGATATCACTATCATAATTCAACACGGCAATTAATTGCCTGACTGATTAGGAGAAATAAAATGTGGAAGGAATTCAGCAATGATCCGGACGGCATGGTGTTTTTAGGATGTCTATTTGCAGGTCTTGTATTTGTCGCTTTGAGTGTGGTGTTTAGCTATTGATGGAAAGGTGTGCTTTTAAACAAGCCAATTAGCTTGTGGATCGAGAATGGTGAACGACATTTTTGTTTCAAGCCATTATGATTTGAATTCCATCTGAAAGTGCTTTTTCCCGGAAACTGATTTACTACAGAAAACTTGACTACACAGTGATGAAAGACGAGTTCAGGTGGCTTTCAAATTGAAACCTTTATTGGTAATCTCAATAGGTTCTTGAATTTTTCAATCAAACTTTCTTGACGCTGAAGATTCGCCATTACCGACTCAACGTAATCTGCGTCCTGCCGTCTGATATGGTTAAGTAGTCAAGTGACCAGCATAGTACTCAGTGCTCTGGACACATCGTATCCCACTACAAAATCATCTTCATACTCGCTCAAACGTTTGATGAACCTGGCGTGTGAATTTTTATGGTTATTTTGAAATTCATATTGAGCCTCTTCCAACATGTTTTCTTCAAAAGAAAAGTGGGAGTGAGTGTATGTAATCTTTTAGTTCTATAATCACTTTGGCAATTTCATTTCTTGAAAGACCAATCTGTTGTGCATCATCAAGTTGGTTAATGTAATCAACAATCTTGCGGTGTTGCTGGTCGATTTCTTTGATTCCGATATTGAATTGCTTAGTCCACACGAAGTGGGTCATTTAATCCTCCAAACGCTCACCTGATTTTTACAGTTCTATATGGCAATATTATTTGCCCAGGACAATGCTTCAAGCTGTGCCTTGTTGAATGCTTCCATATTAAAGGAGGGGTGAGATAACAGCGTATCTCGCATACCATTCTGGTCACCAGATTCAAACATTTTGCAATGACTCAACAAACTTCCCAATTTGCCGGCGTAGTGAGTCAATGCCAACTCAACTTCTTCGTGCAGATTCAAGCGTGCCAAGATCACGTCAAGCGGTTCACCCAGCAACACATCAAGCAAAGACAACATACCCACCATAAAAGCCCGATCCGCATAATCCCGGCTGCCACCACTCTCATGGTGGGCTATCAATTCCATAAATTTTCCTCGTGTAGCGGCAAGCTGCATCAGCGGGCTTACCGTTTGGCTGCCTTTGTCCGAGGCATACAAAAGTAATTGAACCCAACGTTTCAATGGCCTCATACCGAGGACCATCAAGCCATTTTTAACTGAACTGATTTTAGTCGTCAAACCCGAGCCGTTGGAATTGACCAATCGCATCAAATTATAGGTCAGGTCGGCATGTTCCTTGAATGCATCTTCAATTTCCTGATTCTCGGCTCCGCTGGCCATCATGGAAAAGATACGCAACAAAGCCATTTTGGAAGGATTGGTCCGTTTGCCCGTGAGCATTTGTGGACGTGAGAAGTAATAGCCCTGAAATAAATCGAATCCAAGCTCAATACAAATCTTGGCCTGTTCACGATCTTCCACCTTTTCAGCCAGTAGCTTTATAGAATAACGCTTGAGTTCATTAACGAGAGAAGATAAACGTTCAGGGGGAATCGCCATTAAATCCAGCTTTATTATGTCTACAATGCCCAGTAGAGGTTTGTTTTCATCATTCACCTCCACAATGTCATCCAAAGCCAGGCTGAACCCTTTTGCTTTGAGTTCACGGCATCGTTCAATGATTTTGGCATCGATAGTGATGGATTCCAGCAGTTCGATAACAATTTGCTGTTTGGGTAGCATTTCGATTAGGTCGCTATGTAATAACACAGCATCCACATTGATGTAACCCTTGTTTGCGCCCAGAACTTGAGCTATTCCCATTTCATTAAAAGCATTGACCATGACCTGGGCTGTGGCGTGTGTGTTGTCAACCACGCCTGCTGCCGTGGTATTGGCAGAGCGAAATAACAGCTCAAATGCTACCAGACTTTCGTTGCGATCAACAATGGATTGTCTTGCCAGATATATTTCTTGCATAGGCTTGGATTAATTCTGAGATCTTCCAAACTGTAGAGTAATCCAAATTGATTTCAGATTATATAGTCCAAAAGGACTAGTCAGCTTTAAAATTATCCAGTATTTTCTGAATGTTGCAATTCTTCATAGGCATGCCGGAAAGTCATTGCAACCCCAAGCAGCTTAGAGTTGAATCACACTGATCAGGTAACCACGTTTACAACCGTCCCTACCGGAACAAAATCAAATAATTCAAGCAAGTCAGCATTACCAATTCGCACACATCCCTTCGAGCCGGGCTGCCCTAGTGGGGTGCTATCAGGCGTTCCATGAATGTAAATGTAGCGGCGCATAGTATCGCACGAACCGGATCGATTGTAGCCAGGTTCGCAGCCGGACAACCACAGAATACGGGTCAGTATCCAATCACGTCCGGGATGTCGCGCATCCAGTTCCGGAGTATAAATTTCGCCGGTTGGACGGCGGCGCACAAACACACTATTGAGAGGCTGCCCCGCTCCGATTTTTGCACGAATGATATGTCGTCCGCGCGGAGTGCAATAACTGCCGCTCTCCTCTCCCACACCGTTCGCTCCGGTGGAAATTTGATAGATGCGCAGCAGGGTGCCACTGTCATTAAACAGTTCAAGTTTTTGCGTCGGAATATGAATAATAATTTTCATTGCAGTTTCTGTCTCGCACGCCGCGCAGCAAAAAATTGGCTTAAAAGGGCACCACACTCTTCTGCCAACACCCCCCCCTCAACACTCGCATGATGGTTCAATGGTTCAGAGTCAAATAAATTCAGGATACTCCCGGCAACACCGGTTTTGTAATCTTTTGCACCGTAAACCACGCGTGAAATTCGCGCATGAAACATTGCCCCCACACACATTACACAAGGCTCTAACGTGACAAATAATTCGCAGTCAACCAAGCGATAATTGCCCAAATGTCGCGCCGCGTCCCTGATTGCAAGAACTTCGGCATGTGCCGATGGATCTTGGCACATGATGGGTGAATTGCTGCCGCGTCCGATTACTTCGCCATTCTTCACCACGACCGCCCCCACCGGCACTTCACCGCTTTGTTCAGCTTGCCTCGCCAGTTCGAGCGCAAGGCGCATATAATCTTCATCTGTCATTTATATTCCAACTGGATTCTTTAAGAAGGCAAACGTAGCACAACTGAACGAGTTTGACGAGATTGGCTGTATTTACCGGACATCCCTGAATAAAACACTTCAAATGAGCAACGAAAAAATGACATGGATACTTTAAATAGCATTCCCGTAACGGGAAAGAAACTCACCCCTAGTTCAATCTCCAACTATCTTGACCAATATGTTGTTGGGCAAGACAAAGCCAAACAGATTCTTTCCGTAGCGGTTTATTCACATTATCGCAAGTTCACTACACGAAGTGTGAAATCAGTCGAAATCGCCAAAAGTAATATACTGCTGATTGGCCCGACAGGCTCCGGTAAAACCCTGCTTTGCGAAACGCTGTCGAGAATTCTGAGCGTCCCCTTCGTCACTGCCAACGCCACTTCTTTGGCGCAGTCAAAATACGTGAACGAAGAAATTGAAGCGTTGCTATTGCGTTTGCTCAACAAAGCAGAAGGAGATGTTACCCGTGCACAGCATGGAATTGTCTTTATCGACGAGATCGACAAACTGAAATCGATCGAGGGCGACCAGCATAGTACTTCAGGCGAACGGGTTCAGCACGCACTGCTTAAAATCATGGAAGGGGCACTGGTCCGGCTGGACAGTAGTAAAACGATTGATACCACCAACATTCTATTTATTTGTGCGGGAGCGTTTGTTGGTATCGAGTCTATTACCGCCACAAACCACGCGTTTGGATTCATTTCAGTCACTGATGGTGAAAATCAAAAAGTGCTGGACCGCCTGAATTCCCGGGTGAGGCCTACCGACCTGTTTTCGTTCGGATTGATTCCGGAATTTGCCGGTCGCTTGCCGATCATTGCCAGTCTCCAGAATCTGTCCAAAGAACTGCTGGTCAAAATCATGGTCGAACCTCGCAATTCCATCTACAACCAGTTCCGGGAAATGTTAAAAGAGGAAGGAGTTGAGCTGGAAATTGAGCCCGCTGTCTTTCGCCAGGTTGCCGAGATGGCTTTCGAGTACAAGGTCGGTGCCCGAAGCTTAAGAGGGATTTTTGAGGAAATGCTCACGCCGGCACTTTTCCAGATCCCCGACCGACCGGAGATTCGCAAAGTGATGATCAAATCATTATTTGAGGAGCCCTACTTGCTGACAGATTGTTAGTTCGTTGTCCATTAGAACAATAACTATAATTTTAAGGAAGCACTTGCTTTGGCCTGAAATTTTGTAAACAATGGCGGTACTACACAGGAGTCTTCAGATGGTCGATAAAGTTGTTCCCGATTTTGCTTTGCCCGCAACCGGTGGGGGAGAGTTGACTCTTTCATCCCTGCTCGGGAAATCGTTGGTGATTTATTTTTATCCAAAAGACAACACACCGGGTTGCACCACGGAGAGCCAGCAGTTCCGCGACCTGTATGAAGAATTTCAGAAAGCGAACTGTGAAGTAGTGGGTATATCCCGTGACAGCATCAAATCACATGAAAATTTCAAGACCCGCTTTTCCCTGCCCTTTGCTTTATTATCCGATGCGGAAGAAATCGTTTGCGAACAATTTGGCGTCATCAAACTGAAAAATATGTATGGTAAACAAGTGCGGGGTATCGAGCGCAGTACCTTCGTTCTGGACAAGAAGGGGATACTGCGACACGAATGGCGCGGCATCAAATCTGACGGCCATGCCCGGGAAGTATTGGAGTTTGTGCAGAACCAAAAATAGGGCGTGAAATTGTCGTCCATAATTAATCAAGGAGCATTATGACCCCCCGCAAAGTTGCTGCCGTAAAGACTCCCGCCACCAAATTGTTCGTGCTGGACACCAATGTGCTGATGCACGATCCAACCAGCCTGTTTCGTTTTGAGGAGCATGACGTTTATCTGCCCATGTTTGTACTGGAAGAATTGGATAACGGGAAAAAGGGGATGTCAGAAGTCGCACGCAATGCGCGCCAGGCCAGCCGGTTTCTTGATTCAATAGTCAGCGAAACTGCTCACGACATCGATAAGGGCATTTCACTGCAAGAGCAGGGCACCAAATCCGCCAGCGGGAGACTCTTCCTGCAAACCCAGTTCATCACCAACGAGCTTCCCGCCAACTTGCCTGCCGGGAAAGCTGACAATGCAATTCTTGGCGTAGTCATGTTCCTGCACCATCAGCAAGCTGATCGGCCGGTTATTCTGGTGTCCAAAGACATCAATATGCGTATTAAAGCGCGTGCACTCGGATTGTCTGCCCAGGATTACTTTAATGATAAGGTACTGGAAGATACCGACTTGCTCTATACCGGCGTACTGGCGCTGCCGGATAATTTCTGGGAGCAGCATGGCAAGGACATGAAATCGGGCACGCAGGGTGGGCAGACGTTCTACGACATCAAGGGGCCTCTGTGCCGCGACCTGCTGGTTAACCAGTTTGTCTATCACGAAAATGGTGATGACAAACCGCTCTATGCAGTGGTCACTTCGCAAGAAGGCAACAGCGCGATGTTGCGTACCCTGACCGACTATACCCACCAGAAAAATGCTGTTTGGGGAATCACCGCACGCAACCGCGAGCAGAATTTTGTGCTCAATCTGTTGATGAATCCGCAGATTGATTTCATCACCCTGCTCGGACAAGCGGGCACCGGAAAAACCCTGTTGACGCTTGCTGCCGGACTTATGCAAACACTCGAACACAAGATATATTCCGAGATCATCATGACGCGCGTCACCGTGCCGGTGGGTGAAGATATCGGCTTTCTGCCCGGCACCGAGGAAGAAAAAATGACTCCCTGGATGGGAGCGCTGGATGACAATCTGGATGTGCTCAACAAATCAGACGATGAGGGCGGCGAATGGGGCCGCGCCGCAACGCGTGATTTGATTCGCTCGCGCATCAAAGTGAAATCACTCAACTTCATGCGTGGCCGTACTTTTATTAATAAATACTTGATTATCGACGAGGCGCAGAACCTCACGCCCAAACAGATGAAGACACTTATCACCCGCGCCGGCCCGGGCACCAAAGTGGTTTGCATGGGTAATATCGCGCAAATCGACACTCCCTACCTGACTGAAGGCAGTTCCGGTTTGACTTACGTCGTCGACCGATTCAAGGGGTGGGAGCACAGCGGACACATCACCCTGCAACGCGGTGAGCGTTCACGTCTGGCTGACCATGCAGGCGAGGTACTGTAACTGCCCATGACTCTGCCCATCGATAAAACGGATGCCGAATGGCGCAAAGAACTCACCCCTGAACAATATCAGGTGTGTCGCCAATGCGGCACCGAAGCGCCCTTTACAGGAGCTTATTGGGATTGTCATGACGCGGGAATTTATCGCTGTGCGTGTTGCGACAATCCCTTGTTTGCTTCGGAAACAAAATTTGATTCCTGCAGTGGCTGGCCCAGTTTCTGGGAGGTCAGCCAGGCGGACTCTATAAAACTGCTGGCCGATCACAGTCATGGCATGAAGCGCATCGAAGTACGTTGTGCAAAATGTGATGCCCATCTTGGACATTTGTTTGACGACGGCCCCAAACCAACGGGACACCGTTATTGCATTAACTCGGCATCACTGGTATTAGACCGGAAATAACGTACTTCACCCATTTATAAGAAAATCTCATGAAACTGCTGTTCGACTTTTTTCCCATCATTTTATTTTTTGCCGCCTTCAAGATTTTCGGCATTTTTGTCGCCACTGCAACCGCTATTGCAGCTACAGTTTTGCAAATTATCTGGACCAAATGGCGACACGGCAAGGTGGACACCATGCTGTGGGTGAGCTTTGCCATCGTCGCCGTATTTGGCGGTGCAACGCTGATACTGCATGACGAATCTTTCATCAAATGGAAACCAACCATACTTTACTGGGTATTTTCCACCACGCTGCTATTCTCCAATCTGTTTTTCAAGAAAAACCTGATGCACAGCATGTTACATGACAAGCTCGCGCTTCCGGTCAAAGTATGGAATCACGTTAACTTTGCCTGGAGCCTTTTTTTCGCGGCTCTTGGCATACTTAATCTTTATGTCGCTTTCAACTATCCCACTGACAGCTGGGTCAATTTCAAGTTGTTTGGTACCACGGGTTTGATGCTATTGTTTGTTTTGGTGCAAGCCATGGCACTTTCAAAATATGTCGAAGAAGACAAGGAGAGAAACTAATGTTGTATGCTTTTATTGGACAAGACATTCCGGATAGTCTTACAAAACGTTCAGCCGTGCGGGCTGCGCATCTGGCACGCTTGCAAATTCTGCAGGATGAGGGCAGATTGATTCTGGCTGGCCCGTTCCCTGCCGTCGATTCGAACGATCCCGGCCCTGCCGGCTTTACCGGCAGCCTGATCGTTGCAGAATTTACTTCACTGCAGGAAGCTGAAAAATGGATTCAAACCGACCCTTTTGTTGCTGCCGGGGTATATGCACAAATGACGGTTAAACCCTTCAAAAAGATGTTCCCTGCATGACCCGAATGGACAAAATTCGCAAACTTCTCGCTGTGTTGCATCCAGAGCAGGTTGAGCTTGTCGATGACAGCCATCTTCATGCCGGCCATGCTGGCGCACGGGAAGGTGGCGGACATTACCGGCTCAGGATTGTTTCCACGGAATTCGCGGGCAAGTCTACCGTGGCGCGGCACCGTATGATATATTCCGCACTTGGGGATATGATGAAGCATGAGATTCATGCGCTGAACATAACAGCCTGTACACCGGATAATCAATAATTTTTAATTTTCAACAAGGACTAACTATGCTTAAGACTTCAAGACTTGCCGCTCTCGCCCTCTTCGGCGTAATGGCTGCAAGCACAGTGTATGCTGCAGATGATAAACCCGCTGTAAAAGGCACGCCTATTACCATTTCACAGGATCTTATTGACCAGCGCGTTAAAATGATCACTGCGCAACAAGGCCAGCCGGATTCCCCCGAACTGCGGAAATCGGTTCGTGATGACCTGATCAACGTGCAATTAATCGCTGAACAAGCCCATAAAAAAGGATTGGATTCACAACCTGATTTCGTTCAACAGGCAGAAATTGCCAAGCAGAATTTGCTGGCGAACGCATTCGTGCAAGACTTTGTAAAATCCCATCCGGTCACAGATGACGATATTTCCAAGGAATACGAGGTTCTAAAGAAGAACACTCTCGGTTCCAAAGAATACAATGTGCGCCACATCCTCGTGGAAAAGGAGAGTGAGGCCAAAGCGATCGAAGCAAAACTGAAAAAAGACGGCAAGGATAGCAACTTTGAGAAATTGGCCAAGGCCAGCTCCAAAGACAGCGGTTCCAAAGAGCACGGCGGTGATTTGGGCTGGAATATACCTACCAACTTTGTCAAGCCATTTGCCGACGCCTTGCAGGCATTGACCAAGGGCCAAATCAGCGAACCAGTCCAATCTCAATTTGGCTGGCATATCATCAAACTGGAAGACGTGCGCGATGTTAAAATTCCTTCACTGGATGAAATCAAGCCACGCATATCTCAGCACCTGCAGCAATTGGCTTTGAAAAAATACATTGATGAGCTGCGTGAAAATGCAAAAATTGACGGAAGAATAACCGACTAATTGGTCTATTCTTAAACAAAAACGGCGACCTTGGTCGCCGTTTTTGTTAGCACGCTGGTAGCGGATTATTTGCAGCTTTAAAGTTCTTTATGGTTGATTTCTAAAGTCGTATTGGGTTTTATGATCAAAATGGTGAATTTTTCTGGTAGATCAATTATAGGGTTAGCAAATTATTTGTTTACCCATGAAGCTCTTGCAAAACACCTTGCCTGAGAGGAAATAGCCACCGATTGGTGGTTTAAAAAAGGTAGAAGTGGGCAGCCATTGCTGGCAAGATAAAGGTTCTCAAGACTTCATCAACGCCCGACATGAATACTACGCAACGAAACGGAATTATGCAACGGTGGAACATCATTCAGCATGAGTTGATGCCCGAATTACGAAATGAAGTTGGCGCCCTGACGCCGAAATTGATGCAAGTTGTGCATACTCTGGAGTGGGTGCGTATCGAGGAATTTGTAAGTTCGAGCTTTGGCGGTTGCGGGCGCCCCAAGCATGACCGAGGAATGTTGTCGAATGCGTTTGTTGCCAAGGCGGTGTTGGGGATAACGACAACCGCAGGGCTGATTGAGCGCTTGGCAATAGATCGAGCGTTGAGGCGCATCTGTGGTTTTTCGATGTGGAAGAGCTTGCCAAGCGAAGCTACATTCTCGCGTGCGTTTGCAGAATTTGCCAAGGCTGGATTAGCGGAGCGTACGCATGCAGCCTTGGTGAAAGAGACACTGGGCGAGCAGTTGATTGGACATATCAGCCGAGATGGCACGGCAATTGAGGCTCGCGAGAGACCGGTCAAAAGGGAGCAAGCAGCAGAACCTGCGCCTGTAGTCACAAAAAAGCGTGGACGTCCATGCAAAGATGAAATCCGCGAGGTGAAGCTTGGGAAGCTTGATCTGCAACAGGGAATGCCCTTTGCGCAACTTCTGAAAGAGCTACCGCGTGATTGCGACCGAGGCAGCAAGTGCAACGCGCAGGGCTACAAAAATAGTTGGAACGGCTACAAGCTGCATATTGATACGACGGACTGTCCCTCACGGGTTTCCGGTTGATCATCCCTGATCACATCAAGGGGCTTCCCGTGTTGCCGCGCTTTCCTTGTGTACATGCTGTCGCCATTACCCCAGCGCAGCAACTAGAAGTGCTACCTTGCTCATTCATCTAGTCATTTCAGCCTTCCCCGAAAGGGTTGTCAGGTCGGCCTGCGCATCGTCCTTTTCGAGGATTGCTCAGCGTTCACTCGCGTTACGGCCTGCACAATCGCGCTGTCACCAATTTGTGACACTCTTTACCCGAAGGCTTCAACCATTTCGTTACCTCCATGATTGCTCCGGTTACTTCCGGCTGGAGCATGTTGCCGGGTGGGATTTGCACCCACTGGAAAAGCGCCGCCTTTGCACGGCGCACACCCAATCCGGTCATCGCATTGAATTAATTTTCTGCCATAAACCGAGCATTGGCCAAATAACATTTACTCCAAAATTAACTTAGCTATGAGGTAACTGAATAGCCTACCCAAATAGGCAAGTATCTTAAGCAGGGTTTCTATTATGCATCTCAGCGTTGAACAATTCGTGACATCAGAGCATACTTGACTAATTATCTTGGTTATGCATAATTTAAGATGCAATTCGCTAGTATATAAAGTGTGGCACCTAGCTACATCTATTAAGGAGAGCAAATATGGACACTAAAATCCTAATTTTGGTCTTTTTCACGCTCTTGCTTGTTTCTGCTAATTCATTTGCCTCAGCGAGTGGGATAGAAATTTCTTCCGAAGCAAATGGCGCGATGGCGACTGCACTTTGCGCTACCGCTTTATTTCGCTGGTTACATTGAGAACCTATTGCGGCTTGCTGAGCATGGAATCAATCGCACCCTGAAGTTTGCTATCTTCTGGTGTGAGTTGAGCAGGAAAAGATAAAATTGTTTTACCATCACGGCTAACCAGATATTTGTGAAAATTCCACTCTGGCTCAATTTGTGTGGTTTTTACCAATTGTACAAACAAGGGGTTCATTTCAGCGCCAACAACATGAGACTTTTCCATCATCGGAAACTTGACTCCGTAGGTTAGCCGACAAAATTTTTCAATTTCTTTATTAGTACCTGGTTCTTGCCCTGCAAAATCATTTGCAGGGAATCCAATCACAGTTAAGCCTTTTGATTCTAAATCGTGATGTAGTTTTTCCAAGCCCTCATATTGATGAGTGTTTCCACAATAGCTGGCAGTGTTTACAAATAAAATCACGCGCCCAGCGTACTGGCATAAATTTACGCTCTCCCCTTGCAAGGACTTAAATTGGTGATTGAGGACTGGAGGACAGGAATTTGGCAGCGCAGTACCAATATCAACAGCAACACTTTCAAGCGATAGCAAACCTAGCGCCAATAGAAGAGTGTTAAAGCTAATTAATCGAATAATTTTCATTTCGTTTCCTTATTAACAGTTTTGCTGCTGACACATACCGTCGAATAGCGGTTTTGCTTTAGCCGGGGGTATGTAGCGAAGCGTAACATCGACTACTTAAATAATGCCCGCCTCAACTTTTCGCTGCATTTTTAGTAACTTTTGATACTGCAAAAGTTCCTTAATCTTCTACTTCTGCTGCTCTAACGTCATTTTATTGAAGCTAACTACCTCATTCTCTCGCGTATTGTCATGTTTCCTCCGAGCAATTAGTATACTATATTAGTCAAGAATTAAAATATGAGCTGTCGTGTGGGAAACTATTTGGGCAAAATCAGTTTCATCTAAGTTCAGCCGAAACCGCAAATTTTAAATATAGTCAGGTGGGGATTTTTGGCATTACTGAATGGAATGAAATAGCCTGATTCAGATACAGCACTATTAAGAAATAGTGCAAGGCTAATCCAACTGAGCAGCGTTGGTTACATTTAGCATTAAAACAGTATCTGAAGTTCCGGAGCTGGCCGAACTGTTCTCTAGGCATTTTACACAACGTGTGACAGCTTCACTACTGAAACCAGTTCATAAGTTCTGCACCTTAACATAACTTGCCCTTTACAGTTCATAGCAAACAAAATCCGTTGTTCACAGGCGGCTTCAACCATTCGATGCAACGCTTAATCTGAAAGTGTTGTGCCTTCATCGGAAGCCATTAATTCTACTCATAATTGAATTGTCCGAGTTTCACCATGTTTCATCAGCCAAACCCGATCAAGTGGAAGCTGGAAACGACGTAATGCTTCGGCTAGGTCTCGTGGGGGTTGATCAAATGCTTCTTTGGTCAACATGAACGTTCCCCAGTGAACCCCCATGGATTGCTTTGCTTCTAGATCAAGCATTATCTGCACGGCTTCTTCAGGATTAATGTGCTGGGGTTTCATAAAATCGCGTGGCAAATATGCCCCAATCGGTAGTGCCATGAAATCTACAGGCCCGATGCGGAGTCGAATCTCCTTGAAATCAGCAGAATAGCCAGTATCACCAGGGTAAAAAAACCGCCAAGGTGCTTTGCCTTCAGGTGTCCATTCAAGCGCAAAACCACCCCACAGCGTGGCATTCGTATCAAACAATCCTCGGCGACTCCAGTGCTGCGACGGCGTAAAATGTAATCTCAACGAATCAGGCGTCAAACCCAAATCAACATGATCCCACCAATCTAGCTCGGTCACTCGCTTGATACCCCGCGCATCGAACCAAGCTTTCAACCCAAGTGGGACGTAGAAATGAGGTGTTTGTCCTGCTGCCAGAAGTCTCCTGATTGTTGCATCGCACAAATGATCATAATGATTGTGCGAAATTAGAACGATATCAATACTCGGCAGGTCCATCGGTTGCAATGGTGCCGGCACGCGACGAGGTGAGCCAAGCCGGCCATAGGGACCTGCAAATTCGGCCAGCGTCGGGTCAGTCAATATATTCAGACCAGCAATTTGCAGCAAAATCGTGACATGGCCCAACCAAGTCACAACAGGTGTTTGTTGCCGCGTAGAAATCTTGGTGATATCCACCTTCATGCTCCAGTCGCGTGCAAACGAATCGTAGCCAAATTCTGGCGGAGCCATCGGTTTGAAGTCACCCCTCATAGAGCGCCATAACATTTCATACCAAGGAAAATTCCCGATTACGACAGTCGGGTCGCTGTTACCAAAACCATACTTACGGTGGTGAACAGGTTTTAAGTTAGGCATCGCTTAGTTATGTTCTTTTTGGTTTTCATGTATATGACCATCCAGCTCGTATATTTTGGCTACGATTTCTGGTTGGGTTGGTTGCATTTTTAATTGACCGATAGCACTTAATATCTCCAGTGTAGACACAAGTCCATTCGACCCAAGCAGAGACACCTTTACATGCCCTGTTGCTAATACTCGCCCATTACGTTCAAAAATTTGCTGGCAGTAAAAAAACTCCTCATCCCACCACAAAACTCTGGTTCTCAGTTGGTATTTTTGAAATACCTTCAATGGATATCGAAAGCGAATTATTGCAATATTCGCCACTGGTACCCATTTATTTTTGAACATCCATTTCAGCAGGCCTGACCGGTATATTAAATCCATTCTTCCCAAGTCCATCAAAGAAATGTAACGATCATTCGTCATTTTCGTGATGTCAATATCGTTTGGTAAAACGGTTAGGGTTATTACGGACTCATCAAGGATACCCAAAGGCTTTTTCCAGAAAGAAGCCAATAACAAAAAGATAAGCCTTAAACGAAGTCTCATACTGACAGCCTTTAATTAGTTTTATTCAGTGCATAGTAAACGCTTAGATGGTGTTGCAAGACAACTGCAACTTTCCGTTCGTGGCCGGTAGGACTGAGTCAAAAATCGCAGATTCAATGGCAGCAATGTTGCCTACACCGGACATATCTTACCAAGTTTGCTGACTGTCGCTATCGACGAATGAGATAGTAAATATTACCCAAAGCGAAATCTCGCATTCCAATTCATTAGCTCATCCGATGGCTTCGGACGTGCGATGAAATAACTTTGGCCCATCTCGCTTCCCCGTTCACGCAAGAAATCGAGTTGTTCGATGACTTCTACTCAGGTTAATTTCCTTTGTATTTTTTTCTCTTTCTGCTGAATATCCGGGTGCGGCACACAACCGGCCTTCGTTATTTACACTCACGAGCAGCTTGCGAACTAGCGTGTAACCCACCCCCCGCACATTGGAAAAACCTGTCCAACAAAACAGTTGGCCGCATCGCTGCATAAATAAGCAGCAAATGCAGTATCCTCATTGGGTGTGACCAGACGTCCCAGTGGCACTTGCCACTTTAGCCTTTCTTTGAACGCTGGCAACGCCTGAACTTCTGGCGGGAAATAAGTGGGATTTTCGACAAAATTCTGGGCAATGGCATTGACTTGGATGCCATAGGGGGCGACTTCAACACCAACAGCCTGAATATAGGCAAGTTGAGCTCCTCGGGCTGCTGCATAGCTGGAACGGTTAGGCATTCCCTTAAGAGCGGAGGCACTGCCCATTAGTAGTATCTTGCCTGAATTGCGTTGGATCATTTGCGGTAATACCGCTTTCACCAACTGTTGCATCGGATGTACCATAACATTGAAAACACTCTGCCATTCGCCCACCCCCACCTGTTCTACTGGTGTGCTCGGAGCTGGTATAGCAAGATTCAGCACCAACCCATCAATTCGCCCAACTGATTCAATAAGCCTCTCAGGCTGGCCTTGCTCGGTCAGCATACTTGTGTCAGCGATAACCTCTGCACCAAACTCTCGAAATGAGTCGCAAAGCGCCGGTCCCATAAATTCTTGTGACTGAGTAATTAATATTCGCATACCCGCAAGACTGATCACACTCATGAAAATCTTCCCCCACTGTCGAATGTCAAGTTGAAAGTGAATGCAGCATATCAGCCTTCTGAAAGGGAGGGGGAAAAATTCCCAACGAGTAAATTCACTCACGGCAGGCTGTTTATGGCACTAAGCAGCGGCGAATACAATGGAGTTAAGCTTGTTGGTCACGAAAGCCAAATAATGGCCAATAGTGACGGTCCTTCATTTTTCTCATCGATAGTCTCTTCCTGAAGAATATGGCAACTTTAAACTTTGAAAATCGGATGCATGAAGTGAAAGCAGGTAAAGTGACCATGTCGAGCCATGTGGAAGAGGCCGCAGGCTTCGTCAGTTCTGGCATGTGGATCGACTATGGCGTGACACTGTGCCAGCCGGATGTCTTTGACGCTGCCCTCGCGCTACGCAAGGACCAGTTGCAAAGCGTTAAGATTCGCGCCGGTTTGACCGCCCGCCCCCGCGCCGTTCTTGAGGCAGACCCGACCGGCGAGCATTTTTTCTGGATCAACCTTCATTTTTCCGGCTACGACCGCAAGAAGCACGACCTGGGGATCGCCAATTACTTGCCGGTCCACCTCGGCGAAATTCCCGACTACTACCGCCGTTTCATCGACCCTGTGGATATCGTCATCCTGAAAACCTGCCCTATGGACGCGAACGGCTACTTCAATTTTAGCGCTGCCAACTTATGGCATCATGCTGTTGTCGAGCGAGCGCACATGGTAATCGTGGAAGAATCAGCGGGACTGCCTTACGTAATGGGAGAACACACTGGCGTTCATGTCAGCGAGGTGGATCGGGCTGTTGCTCGCTTGATCCTGAACGAAATTGAAGACGGTTCCTGTCTGCAAATCGGTATCGGTGGCATGCCTAACGCAGTTTGCAGCCTGTTGCGGGAAAGCTCCGTGAATGACCTTGGGATCCACACAGAAATGCTGACTGACGGAATCATCGACCTCTACCAAGACGGCCACATCTCTGGTGCACACAAGCAGTTGATGCCCGGAAAAATAGTGTGCACCTTTGCGCTCGGCTCGCAATCCCTCTATAAATCGATCGACCACAATCCTGACTTTCACTTTTGCCCTGTGGATCACACGAACCTGCCGCACATCATCATGCAGAATGATCGTGTATCCCTATCGCTTCAATCATTCGGTCGTGGTCTGATTGAGTGCCGTCTGTTTTCATAATGCCACGCGATAGGTCTAGCTCGTAGGGGCGCACAACATCATCAGTGGAAAAAGTTGTGCCGTCTGGCAGGTTGAACTTGATTGGTGGATAAGCCATTTTCTGAAACAGCGCGTAAGTTTTGGACGCGAAATAATACGCCAGTTTTAGGGCTGTTGCTGGGTTGCGTGTCTTGAGTGATTTGACGATTTCCCGCTTGCCGATGGATTGACGCAAGGCGGCGGGGACAGACATACGGAAATAGAACACGCCACAGCGCGAAAGCCTGAGGTGGTGGGCAAGATTTAGAGGCATAAAAAAGGGCGACAACGGAGTGCGTTGGAGCCCTAGTTTGGAACCTTCTTACACTCTGATTATAAAATAATCTTTATAATCAAATAATTGGCGGAGTGGACGGGACATTCCCCACTGCTCCAAACTTGATATAAAACCTTTGTATTCAATTACATAAAAATCTATCCGGAAAGGTTTTTTGCGCAACTTTGTATCCCCTTCTTGCGCCCCTTCCCATACTGTTGTCATTATGCCATACAAATTTTAAAAAGGACAATTTGCGGAATGGGTCGAGTTGACTCAAATTAAATGTTACCGAAGGTAGTGTGTGGAGTGATACGTCGCCTCAAGTTAAAGGTTACCGAAATTAACACGGGTAATCTGACATGGGCAAACCAGAACGACGCGCCTATCTTGAGGCGATAAGAGCACGGTATCGGCGTGCACGCAAAGGGAATAAGACTGCAATTCTGAATGAGTTTTGTGCTGTTTGTGGCTACCACCGCAAATATGCACTACGGCTGTTAAATGCACCGTGCAGGCGAACCAAGAAGCCCGTCGGCAAGCCGGGGCCGGTTTCGCGTTACGACAGACCCGAGCTGATCGAAGCGCTGCGCACGATCTGGATGGCCTCCGACCAACTGTGCAGCAAACGGCTCAAGGCGGCATTGCCACTGTGGTTACCGCACTACGCAACAAGTTTCCATCCCTTGTCAGCAGATACGCTGGGGCTGTTGGATTCAATTTCTGCTACAACCATTTTTTAGGTTAATTGGTTATTAATCGAAAGTAGGGACAGTTTCGCTAAAGGGTACGAAATCAACCGGAAGCACGATAAGCGCATGATCTTCAGCAGTGAGACCCGTAATCGTTAGCCGATAATTTGCGTCCGGGTTACAGGTTTGGTCGAAGTCAAATTCCATCATGTAAGCAGTGCGTGTAAAATATGAACTAGCCTCAGCAAATGACAGCCACGCCCCATTGACGTTGTACCGCAATTTCCCATCGATATTGGTGCCAGGCGGCATGTCCAAAAACTTTCTGGGTTCCACTATTGCCATTGCAGTGGTTGATCGCTCCTTCGTTTCGAGCATACCAATGGCTTGATTTACCCCCAAATCTACTTCATGGCCTCGGACATACACCTCAAACACCAGTCTTGAAGCATCACCACGTACCCCACCTATAGCGCCAAGAGTGCATGGAATGCCATAAGTTAAATTCTCATTTTTATAGTACCCCATGAGGGGACTTGTAAAGCAGAAATCGACTGTTCCATCAAGGCTGAATGCAATGTGACCACGCGTAGCACCTCGAATTGAATTGAAACAAGATATTCCTGATAGATCAAGTGAGGTTATCTGCGGCCCGCTGACAGGTTGTGGGGATGGATATGTAAACGTTCCACAGCCTTGGATCAACATTATGAGTACCAGAATCCACCCCATGCGCATCCAATCGGAAAACTGTTTTATCTTGGGTAGATTCATTTTGATGTCTCCTACCTCGGAGTTATCGCAAAGCCTAAGCACTTCGGTACCAATAAGCCTCCGTTTTTTATCAGACTACTACTCTAGAATCATGTTAGCAAGGCAAAAGGCCGTTTGTGGCGCATTACAGGTGGCGACACTTCACTATAAATACGCACCAGCAAACTCCTGTCCTTCTATAGCTACACAGCGATAATTATTTTGTTCTTCTTAATAAATTGACCAACTGCATTGTGCAGGGGACAAAAAATTTTCCCCATGAGTTTTGTTCAACATCGGATTGATTTTAATAAGCCTTTCGCCGAAATATCGTAATCCGGGAGAAATGCTGACGAAATTAATCTCAACGATTTAACGCCTGCATTTGTGGCGCTGCATAACGGGTTCCCAATGCTGCCCCATGAGGCAGGATTTGATTGATTCGATCCAAATCTGCACGGTCAAGCTGGACAGCCAACGCGCTTATATTTTCTTCCAATAGTGGAATTCGCTTGGTACCCGGAATCGGAACGATGTCCTCGCCTTGAGCCAGAACCCAAGCCAGCGCAAGTTGCGCCGCTGTGCAGTGTTTATCACGAGCCATTGTTTCGATCTCTTGAACCAGTTCAAGATTTTTCTGGAAGTTTTCGCCTTGGAAACGGGGAGAGTTGCGACGGTAATCGTCAGCCTCAAGATCGTCAATTTTCTTGATCTTTCCTGTCAGGAAGCCTCGCCCCAAAGGACTGTAAGGCACAAATCCTAATCCCAGTTCGCGCACGGTAGCAAGGATTTCATCCTCGGGTTCTCGGCTCCATAAAGAATACTCGGTTTGCAGCGCGGCAATCGGATGGACTGCATGTGCACGTCGAATAGTCTGCGGCGCTGCCTCAGACAACCCCAGATATCGTACCTTCCCTTCCCGCACCAGCTCGGCCATGGCACCCACCGTTTCCTCGATCGGTGTATACGGGTCGACACGGTGTTGATAATACAGATCGATCACTTCCACACCCAGACGCTTCAGGCTATCCTCGCAACACTGGCGCACATAATCGGGTTGGCCGTTAACTCCGAGAAACTTGCCATCGGATGAACGCATATTGCCAAATTTTGTCGCCAATATGACCTGATCGCGTTTGCCGCGAATTGCAGAGCCCACAAGGAGTTCATTTGCTCCAACACCGTACATATCGGCGGTATCCAAAAAATTCACTCCCAGCTCCAACGCTCGGTGAATCGTGGCAATCGACCCCGCTTCATTTCGCCCACCGTAAAATTCCGACATTCCCATACATCCCAACCCCAAGGTAGAAACTTTCAGGCCTGAACGGCCCAATTCACGCTGTTTCATTATGTGCTCCTTATGTTTAATTTAAGAGTTTGTATTCATTCCATTAAGTGTCAGCCAGTCCTGTAAACGCTTCCAGCCATCCTCACCTTCAGCCTTGCGGTAACTGGGCCGGTAGTCTGCGAAAAAGGCATGTGGCACATCCGGGTAAATATGAATATGTGAACTACTGCCTGATTGTGCCAGCGAGTTTTGCATCTGCTCAACACTTTCAAGCGAAATTCCCGCGTCACTACCCGCGTAAAGCCCCAGCACGGGTACCTTGAGTTGAGCTGCAATATCGCAGGGATGTACCGGGTGCAGTTCACTCACCGGGCCCATCAGTTTTCCATACCAGGCCACTCCTGCTTTAATACGGGGGTTGTGGGCACAATACAACCAAGTTATCCGCCCTCCCCAGCAAAATCCAGTGATGGCGATCCGACTTGCATCTCCCTTGCCGTGCTGGCTGACATAATCAACCGTGGCGTCCAGATCAGCAATCACTTGCGCATCGGCAACGTAGTTCACCACGCGGGCAAATATTTCCTGAATATCCTTCATTAAAGAGACATCTTCATGACGCGAAAACAAGTCCGGGGCAATTGCCAAATAACCGAGTTTAGCCAACCGCCGGCATACATCCTTGATGTGTTCATGGACCCCAAAAATTTCCTGCACCACCAATATCACGGGAAATTGCTCACCTTTTTCGGGATGTGCAAGATAGGCAGAAAACTCTATATCGGCAGCAGGTATTTTGACTTCCCCACAAAACAGTAAATGGCTGTCAGTGGTGATCGTCTGTGCCGCAACAGGACTGACGGCATTTGCAAAGCCGGATGGCTGGATCGTCACAATCTAAACTCCTCATCAATATGAAAATCAGTGCGCTGTCATTGGCATAACTACAGGTGCTTCGCGAATGGGCAGATTGATCAGCGCAGCCATGGCAGCCAAGGCCATATCCGCATACCACATCCATCCATAATCCCCAAACCGGGTAATAACCAAGCCCCCCAGATAAGCGCCGAGGAATCCTCCTATCTGGTGGCTCAGCAAGGTGAGTCCGAACAGCGTCGACAGATAGCGGATACCAAATAGTTTACCGACAATGGTCGCGGTAGGGGGCACGGTGGCCAGCCAGGTTAAGCCGAGTCCCACCGCAAAAATGTAAAATACCAGTTCGGTATGCGGCATCCATAAATACCAGGCGATCAGCAATGTGCGCGAACCATACATGATCGCCAGAATATATTTACTGCGATATTTTGATGTACACCACCCGGCATACAAGCTCCCGAATATATTGGATAACCCAATGATCGCGATCGACCAACTTGCAACCGAGGGTTGAAGCCCGCAAAGATTCACTTCACCCGGCAAGTGGGTCACCAGAAAAGCCACATGAAAACCGCAGGTAAAAAAACCCGCGTGCAAGAACAGATAACTGCGATCCTTCATGGAAATCGCTATGGTTTTGAATATACCAACATCTTGATCTGTGTGTTTGATCGGGTTCTCGATTGGACGAGTGAGCCTGTTTACCAGCGGCAATGCGGAAAGTGCAATGGCTGCCATCGCCCATATGGCGCCCATCCATCCGACTGACTGGATCAATTTTTGCATGATCGGGGCAATAATGAATTGCCCAAACGAACCGCCTGCGTTGATCACCCCTGACGCAGCACCGCGTGCCTCGCTGGGTAAGCGACTTGCTGCTGTTCCAAACAGCACGGAAAAGCTGCCGACTCCCGAGCCCATTGCAGACAGCAGTCCGAGCGAAATAATCAACCCGAAACCCGAGCTGATAAAGGGTGTGATCGCACTACCCAAAGCCAGCAATACCATCCCTCCGGTCAATACCGAACGAGGACCAAAACGGTCCGACACTGCACCTGCAATCGGCTGGATTGCCCCCCAGCTAAACTGCCCGATAGCCAGTGCCAAACTGATCGAAGTGATGCCAATTCCGGTTGAAGCTGCAATCGGCCCGATAAACAACCCCATCGACTGGCGCGTTCCCATTGATATCATCATGATACCGGCTGCCGCCAGTGTGGTGATCAAAATGTCGGGACGGCTTAATGTTCGCAACATAATCAATTTTCCGTGTGAGCGAGGCTTGCCGACATTTCAGGGCTGCCAGTTCGCGCCATCAAACAAACGGAACACAAGCTCAGGGATAATCTTGCCGTGTAGGACGAATCACGATATCGCTGATATGCACATGAGGCGGTTGGCTGACAATATAGTGGATTGCGTTGGCCACATCCTCACCTATCAGCAGCGGGCCAAACTTTTCGTCGAAGTGCCGCACCAGATCGCTGCCATAACCCGCAGCCTCCTGAAAACCGCTGATTACAACACCGGGTTCCACCAGCGATACTCGAATTCCTTTCGGCCCCATCTCGCGTCGCAATGATTCCACCAGCGCGTGGACTGCAAATTTGGAGGCACTATAAACGGCTCCGAATGGAGAAATATTTCGCCCTACAACCGATCCAATGACCACGATGTCTAACGCACGTTTTGGATAGTTGGATTGTTTTCCATCCGTCATTTTCCGTGCTGCTTTTTGCAATAGATGCAGGGTGCCCGTTACGTTGACTTTGAACATATCCTCGAACTGGTCCAGATCTGCATCTTTGACCGACCCACCCAGTCCCCGGCCGGCATTGGCGATCACAATATCGGCCTCCTTGCCAAAGCGCTTGATAGCCGAGGTAAATAGGCTTTCCAATACGGTGCTTTGTGATGCATCCCCTGCGGCACCACAAAATGCCCCGTTAAATTCTAGTTCAAGAACTCTTAACTTTTCAGCATTGCGGCCATTTCCCACCACGCCATAGCCACTCGCAATCAGCTTTCTTGCTGTTGCTTCACCGATGCCGGAGGTGGCTCCGGTAATGATTGCGATTCGCGAATATTGTGTCGACATGAATTTCTCCTAATGCTTCAGTCAATACTTTTTTTGGGTAGTAACGGCCACTGCATCTGACCGTCACTTCACGGGAAACCCCGTGCTATCCGATTTCAGCAACCACACTTGGATAGTCGGTATATCCCGTTCTGGGGTCAGGCACACCATAACCGTAGAAGGTTTCCGGATGATACGGGTTCAGTGCAACATTGAGTTGCAGGCGTCGCGGCAAATCGGGCGTACCGATAAAATCTTTACCAAAGGAAACAGCATCTGCTTCGCCTGCAGCGATTACCTGTTGCGCTGTTTCGCGATTGAAACCCTCGTTTGCGATCAGAACTCCGCCAAAGCGCTTTTTCAACTCGGGGCTTATACGCATTTCCCCTAGAGATTCGCGGGTAAAAATAAATGCGATGCCGCGTTTGCCCAACTGTTCTGCGACATAGCCGAATGTTGCCAGAGGATTCGAATCCCCCATTGAGTGGGCATCCCCTCTTGGTGCCAAGTGCATCCCGACCCGACCAGCACCCCAAACTGAAATAACTGCATCGGTCACTTCCAGCATCAAGCGTGCACGATTTTCTATGGAACCACCGTAGGCATCCGTGCGCTTATTGGTACTGTCTTGAAGGAATTGATCCAGCAAATAACCATTGGCTCCATGAATTTCAACACCGTCGAAACCGGCTTTTTTGGCATTTTGTGCACCCTTGCGATATGCCTCGACCACCGCTGGAATTTCTGCTGTATCCAGTGCACGGGGTACCACATATTCCTGCTGGGGGCGCAACAGGCTGACATGGCCTTTCGGAGCGATGGCACTTGGAGCAACAGGCAATTGTCCATCAAGATAGGCTGGATGAGAAACGCGCCCCACATGCCAAAGTTGCAGGAAGATTCGCCCCCCCGCAGCATGAACCGCCTTGGTGACAAGTTTCCAACCTTCAACTTGTTCGTCAGACCAAATTCCGGGCGTATCGGGATATCCCACTCCTTGCGGGCAAACTGAAGTTGCCTCGGACAAAATTAATCCGGCACTGGCGCGCTGAACATAGTATTCGGCCATCAAGGCATTCGGTACCCGCCCCGCGCTGGCACGACAACGGGTCAGCGGCGCCATCACAACGCGGTTGGGCAGGTTTAATTCACCGACTTGCAGGGGATTAATCAGATTGCTCAATTGATGTTCCTTTCTTTTAGGGTTAATTTAAAGTTCATTCTTGATTCGATCTAAAAAGCGGCTGATCAAAACTTCATTGCGGGAAAAGAAAATCCACTGCCCCACTTTTTGTGTGGTCACCAGACCGGCGCGTTGCAAAGTGGATAAGTGGGATGAAATAGTCGACTGTGATAGATTGGCTTTTTCAAAAATCTTTCCAGCGCAAACACCCAACTCAAACGAATGCACCTGGCTGGGAAAGGACGCTTGCGGATCTTTAAGCCAGCCCAGTATTTCCCTCCGTACCGGGTGTGCCAAAGCCTTGATGATGTCATCCATGTCAGGTGTTTGATATTTTTCCAAGTTGACAGCCGCTGAACAATGAAACGTTATTTCGAGATAATACGAAATATATATCGAATCATTTAGAAATACAAGCGCCCTATGGATGCACCCTGCTCGCGGTTATTCCATGGTGCCTGCAAAGTAAAATTTTGTGACGTGTCGGATGACTTAAGCGGGCTTGAATTACAGCAAAATTCCCCAGCCAATCAGCACATACCTTTCCAGCACAAAGAGCACTGCAAATATCAGCACCACAAATCCGACGAAACGTGCGATTTGCCAGGCCAGTCCAAGATACCGGCGATTTTGAGTGAACACATACATCCCCCCCGTCAGAATGATGGCGAATGCGGACAGGAAAAATAACAGACGCAAGATGAGCATGGGATTTCCCTTGCGGTTGGAACGACAAAAGGTGTTACTAGAAATTCAACTTACCCGGCACAAATGACTAGGCAGCCTGCAACTGTAGCCGCAAAAATGCAGGAGCCTCTTCGTCCTTTTCAAAGGTGACAAACTCCCAGGCACTTTCATCGGCCAGCATCGCACGCAATAAAGCATTGTTGAGTGCATGACCTGACTTATACCCCGAAAATGCGCCTATTAGAGGATGACCGAGCAAATATAGATCGCCAATGGCATCCAGTACTTTATGCTTGACAAACTCATCTTCAAATCGGAGGCCATCAGGATTGATGACACGATATTCATCCATCACAATGGCATTATCCAGATTGCCGCCCAAGGCCAAACCTTGTGCGCGCAATGCCTCCACTTCCTGCATAAATCCAAAAGTACGAGCCCGGCTCACCTCTTTGATGTATGAATGCTCACCCAAGTCGATCGTCACATTTTGTCTTGTCGTGGCAAATACCGGGTGGGCAAAATTGATGGTAAAGTCTAACTTGTAACCATTAAAGGGATCAAAGCGCACCCACTTGTCACCGTCTTTCACATCAATCGTTTTTTTGACGCGGATGAATTTTTTCGCTGCAGCTTGCTCGGCGATTCCTGCTGATTGAACCAGAAAGATAAACGTGCCCGCGCTTCCGTCCATAATCGGCACTTCCGCGCTACTGAGTTCGACAATCGCATTGTCCACGCCCAATCCGGCAAAGGCCGACATCAAATGCTCAATGGTGGATACCCGTATGCCTTGATCCGTTTCAAGACAAGTAGACAAACGCGTGTCTTTCACAGCATGTGCTTCGGCTCGTATCTCAACCACCGGTGTCAAGTCCGTACGCCGGAACACAATGCCACTGTTGGCAGGGGCCGGACGAAGCGCCAAATCCACACGCTCGCCAGTATGCAACCCCACCCCTGTGACTTGCACAGGATTTTTTAAAGTGCGCTGTTTAACCATTTTGCATCAAACTCAACCAAACATAATCAGGTGTAAAGTTTACCATGGCTGCGAAAGCAACCCAAACCATACCCGGATTGTGGGATCGGTTAATCTGCCTGTTTGCGCAAGAATGACGGAATATCCAGCATATCCATTCCCGAACCTTCCAAAGCTCTGACAGCAGCTTCACGATGACGGCCGGTGCGAATTACCGCTGGCATTTCCAGTTCCTTATAGTTGGTCATGGACATCGGCTCATCATGGGTACCGGTGCGTTTGCTTTCTTCATACGCCAGCATTGGCTTGGATTGTTTGCGTTCCACCGGTGATCCCAGTCCGGTCGCCACTATGGTCACGCGCAACTCTTCGCCCATGCTGTCATCAAACACCGAACCCACAATAACCGTGGCATCCTCAACGGCAAACTGCACACTGTTGGTCACTTCACGATATTCTTTCAGAGTAAGACTACTGTTGGAGCTGATGTTGACCAGCACACCGCGCGCACCTGCCAGATTCACATCTTCCAGCAAGGGACTGGACATGGCTTTCTCTGCGGCTGTTTTTGCACGATCCGGACCGGTTGCGGAAGCTGACCCCATCATGGCCATGCCATTTTCAGACATGAGTGTGCGGACATCGGCGAAGTCGACGTTCACCAACCCGGGAACATTAATTACTTCTGCAATGCCAGCCACCGCACCTTGCAACACACTGTTGGATGAACGGAACGCATCCAGCAAAGTGGTGTCTTCGCCGAGCACAGTCATCAATTTTTCGTTCGGAACAATAATCAGTGAATCGACATGTTCAACCAGTGCCTCGATTCCGATTTGGGCCAAGCGCATACGCTTGCCTTCGTGAGCAAACGGCTTGGTCACCACTGCCACGGTGAGAATACCCAGTTCCTTGGCAACCTGGGCAACAATAGGTGCTGCACCGGTGCCGGTTCCACCGCCCATACCTGCCGTGATGAACACCATGTTGGCTCCACTAATTATTTCGGCAATGCGTGCGCGATCTTCTTCAGCGGCTGCACGTCCGACATCCGGAATGGCTCCCGCTCCCAGACCTTTGGTGATGGTTGCACCAATCTGAAGCTGGGTACGTGCCTTATTGCGTTTAAGCGCCTGAGCATCAGTATTGATGGAGATAAACTCCACGCCCTGCACACCTTGCTCGATCATGTGATCCACCGCGTTGCCGCCGCAACCACCCACACCGATTACTTTAATGACTGCATCCTGAAGTTGTGCATCCATAATTTCGAACATCGCTTTTCTCCCTCATTAAAATTACAAAACTAAAATACCCAATAACAAACCAAATTGTTCAGTAATGCTTTACCTATTTCTTGAAATCAAAAATTATTCTGGAACCATGCTTTCATCCTGTCCATCACATCACTGAAAGAGCCCGAGTTGGCGCGTGTGGCTTCATGACGCTGGTGTTGCTCCAACCCGTAAAGCAGCAAACCGACGCCGGTTGAAAAGCGCGGTGATTTCACCACGTCGGACAAACCTCCGACGTAACGTGGCAATCCCAGCCTGACCGGCATATGAAAAATTTCTTCACCCAGTTCGACCATACCCTGCATCGCGCTACTACCGCCGGTAATCACAATCCCCGAGGACAATAAATCTTCAAATCCGCTGCGGCGCAATTCTGCCTGTACCAGCGAATACAATTCTTCGACACGCGGCTCGATGACTTCCGCCAAAGTTTGCCGAGACAAAGTGCGGGTTCCGCGCTCCCCGACACCGGGAACTTCAATAGGAGTGTCATCCGCAAGCTGACGCAATGCGCAGCCGTATTTGATCTTGATGTCTTCAGCATCCTTGGTGGGAGTGCGCAAGGCCATCGCAATGTCGTTGGTGATCTGGTCGCCCGCAATGGGAATCACTGCCGAGTGACGAATCGCGCCGCCGGTAAAGATGGCCACATCGGTCGTCCCGCCGCCAATGTCCACCAGACAAACTCCCAAATCCTTTTCGTCATCCGCCAGAACTGATTTGCTTGAAGCCAGCGGCTGCAAAATCATTTTGCTCACTTCGAGACCGCAGCGATGTACGCACTTCATAATGTTCTGCGCTGCCGCTACCGCCCCGGTGACTATGTGCACTTCGACTTCAAGACGCATCCCACTCATACCCAGGGGTTTTTTGATTCCCTCTTGACCATCGATGCTGAACTCCTGCTCCAGAATATGCAGAGTCTGTTGATCACCGGGTAAACTGATAGAACTGGCGGTTTCTATGACGCGATCAATGTCTGCCTGAGAAACTTCCTTGTCCTTGATCTTGACCATGCCATTGGCATTCGAACTCTTGATGTGGCTGCCGGCTATCCCCGTAAACACTTCACGAATTTTGCAATCGGCCATCAGTTCAGCATCGCCCAGCGCACGCTGAATTGCACTGACGGCTGCATCAATGTTAACAACCATGCCCTTTTTCATACCTGAAGATTCGTGCAATCCCACGCCAATCACTTCAAGTGTTCCTTCGGGTTTAATCTCGCCGACTATTGCAACGATCTTGGACGTTCCTATATCCAAACCGACTATCAAATTTTTCGTTTCTCTGTTCTTGCTCATTGCCATCTCCAATACCTTATTTCTTTTCTAGCCTTGCTTCGCCTGGCTGCCTGAAACTCCACCGGGCAGGTATGCTGCAAAACCATTTTTATAACGTAAATCAACGTAATTAATCGTGCGTGTCAAAGTGGCAAGACTGGTTGGGTAAATTGCCACAAAACGCGCCAGGCGTTCCTGCGCCTGTTCCCGCCCCAACTCCAGCACCATCCCATTATTCAAACGCAACTGCCATGCACGTCGGGGCGACAAACTAATTTGCACAACCTTCTGATTGAGCGGGGCGAGTTGATCGCCAAATGTCTTGTACATTTGCTTAATTTCGGCTGCCGTATCGGCTTGGCCAATAAACATGGGCAATCGCTGCTCGCTTTCTGCAGAAAAAACTTCACCGTGCGTGTTCACCAATTCGTCGCTGTTCCAATGCGCCAAGGCTTCATGTTCTTCAATCTCAACTTCCAGTATCCACGGAAAGTGACGGCGCACACTCACTTTCCGTACCCAGGGCAATTTTTCGAATGCCTTGCGCACATCCTCAATATCGAGGGTAAAAAAATTCCCCCTCAATTCGTTACTCACAATATCCCCGATCAAAGCAGGATCCACACGCTGTGGCGGTGCCGTCAACTGCACTACATTCAGCGAAAAATTGGGCATGTGCACCATGTAATGCACCATCCCAAACAACAATAACAGCAAGCTGACGCCAAGAAGCGAATTCGCCAATTGCCGTAATGCCTGCGGGTTATCCCACATGTGTCAACTCCAAAACACGCAGCACCAGCTGCTCGAAACTAAAACCGGCCTGGCGTGCCGCCATTGGCACCAGACTGTGATCCGTCATACCGGGCGAAGTATTAATTTCCAGCAAATAGGGCTTGCCGGCTTCATTCATCAAAAAATCAACGCGCCCCCAGCCTTCCCCCCCGATCAAGGCAAACGCCTGTTGCGCCAAATGCTGCATTTCAGCTTCCTGCTCGGGTTTCAACCCGCAGGGACATAAATAGCGCGTGTCATCACGCAGGTACTTCGCCTCATAATCGTAAAACTCATTAGCCGGCTCGATTTTGATCACCGGCAACGCCTGACCAGCCAGTATGCCAGCGGTATACTCTCCCCCACCAATGTAAGCTTCCACAATGACCAACTTGTCGTGCTTGGCTGCTTCTTCATAAGCCGCGCGTAATTCGCCGGCATGCTTCACTTTGCTGATGCCCACGCTGGAACCTTCATTGGCAGGTTTCACAAAGAGCGGCAATCCCAATCGTGCAACAACTGCATCAAAATCACTGTCTGTCGTCAGCAATTCATAAGCCGGAATCGGCAATCCGGCTGCGTACCATACCAGCTTGGTACGCCACTTATCCATTGCCAGCGCGGAGGCCAGTACGCCGCTCCCGGTGTACGGAATACCCATCAACTCGAGCGCGCCTTGTACCGTGCCATCCTCACCGTAACGACCGTGTAACGCTATAAACACGTTTTGGAAACCCTCATCCAAAAGCGTGTGCAAATCCTGGACAGAGGGATCAAAGCCATGGGCATCCACCCCGCTGCGCAACAACGCCGACAGAACCGCCCCACCACTCTTCAGGGACACTTCACGCTCGGCCGAACGTCCTCCAAATAACACGGCCACTTTGCCAAATTTTTTCATGCTACACCTACAATTCTGACTTCCGGATGAAGTCTAATGCCGGTCATTTTTTCTACGGTGGCTTGCACCTCGTTAATCACCTTCTCAATTTCGCCTGCCGATGCAGCACCCAGGTTGACAATGAAATTGGCATGCTTCGTGGATACTTGCGCATCCCCGATTTGCATTCCTTTCAAACCGCATGATTCAATCAACCGCGCTGCATGGTCACCCTCGGGATTGCGGAATACCGAACCGGCATTCGGCAAATTCAACGGTTGGCTGGCGATGCGTTTATTCAGCAATGTCCTGATTGCTTCACGTGATTCATCTCCATCACCTGAGGAAAATTTAAACCATGCGCCGACAAAAAATTCTTCCTGCTTCAAAACAATCGGGGAACGGTGAGTTGACACCGACGGTTCCCGTCTAGCAACTGCCCGATAGCCAATTTCATAATCGTCGGAAGTGCGTTCATGCAGTTCACCTGCACGGTCCAGCACCTGCACTCGTGTTGCCACTTTCCATGTTTCGCTTCCGTAGCAACCGGCATTCATCGCCAACATGCCCCCCACGGTACCGGGAATACCTGCAAAAAACTCTGCCCCGCTTAATTCATGCAACGCGGCGAAGCGGGCCAGTTTGGCTCCCGGCACTCCGGCTTGCGCATAGATCAAACCATCCGCATCCATGCATAGCTCTCCCAGCGCTCCATGCATCAGCAAAACGGTACCGCGCAAACCTCCGTCGCGCACCAGCAGATTACTGCCCAGCCCCACCGCCAACAGCGGCTCATCAACAGGAAGGGATCGTAAAAAGGCCCGTAAATCGTCAAAATCCGCAGGCTGATACAGACGCTCCACACACCCCCCGGCACGCCAACTGGTATGGCGGCTCATGTCTACGTTATAACGCATTGTTCCGCGCAAGTTATTCGGGGTGAATTCTGTCGGTTCGGCCATATTCATGTCCCACTCTGTGACATTTTCTGCACTTGGCCCGGAACGCTTCCAATCGACCCGGCACCCATTGTGATCACCACATCACCCGGTTGCACCATTTTCAGAATCGCCTGCGGTAAATCCTGAATCAGCTCGACGAACATGGCCTCATTTTGTCCGGCAACACGCAACGCATGCATCAATGCACGCCCGTTCGCGGCCACGATCGGAGTTTCACCGGCGGCATATATTTCGGTCAGTAACAAAGCATCCACCGTACCCAGCACTTTGACAAAATCCTCGAACAGGTCACGCGTGCGAGTGTAGCGGTGCGGTTGAAAGGCCAGCACCAGCCGCCGCCCCGGAAATGCGCCCCGCACCGCAGATAGCGTTGCCACCATTTCAACCGGGTGATGGCCATAGTCGTCGATTAACGTAAAACTTCCTCCCCCGCAGGGAGAGGAAACGTTTGTCCCCTCTCCCGGGTTCCCGGCCAAAAGTTTCTCGGATGGCGGGGGAGGGTTAGGGAGGGGGTCGTTGCCCGGAAGCCTGACCTCGCCATACCGCTGAAATCTTCGTCCCACTCCCTGAAACTCGGCCAGCGCGGCAATAATTGCCTCCTCCTCCACTCCGATCTCCAAGCCCACCGCAATGGCAGCCAAAGCGTTCAGCACGTTATGCATACCCGCAAGATTAAGCGTGATGTTCAAATCCAAAGGCACGCTGTTATGACGACATAACGCGGTGAAGTGCATCTTGCCGCCTTCGTGGCGAACATTAACCGCGCGGATTTGTGCATCTTCAGAAAATCCATACGTGGTCACAGGTTTGCTAATGCGCGACAAAAGTTCACGCACATTGGCATCATCCACACACAACATGGCGCGACCATAAAATGGTAGCCTTTCCAGAAAATCCACGAACGCCTGCTTGAGTCGGGAAAAATCGTGGCCATAGGTTTCCATATGGTCGGCATCGATGTTGGTGACAACAGCCAAAATGGGGGTCAAATACAGAAAGGAAGCATCCGATTCATCGGCTTCAGCCACGATGAATTCACCTGCGCCCAATTTGGCGTTGGTACCGCTACTGTTGAGTCGCCCTCCAATCACATAGGTCGGGTCAAACCCTCCCTTCGCGAGCACGCTTGCCGTGAGACTGGTCGTGGTGGTTTTGCCATGCGTGCCTGCGATTGCGATACCCTGACGCAACCGCATCAGTTCAGCCAGCATCATCGCTCGCGGCACAACCGGAATCTTGCCAGCCCGTGCAGCCATCACTTCGGGATTGTCTTTTCCCACAGCGGTGGAAACTACGACTGCATCCGCACCGGATATATTCTGTTCCGCATGCCCCACTTGGACGTCCGCGCCCAACTCCCGCAAACGCCGGGTGGCAACGCTGTCGGCCAGATCCGATCCGCTCACCTGAAAACCCAAGTTGAGCATGACTTCTGCGATGCCATTCATGCCCGAGCCGCCAATGCCCACGAAGTGGATATGTTTAATCTTGTGTTTCATTTTTTCAGCTGCCTCATTTCGCTACTTCCATACACACTTCGGCCACACGTTTAGCCGCAGCCGGTTGCGCGGTCGCACGCGCTGCCTGTGCCATTTGAAGGGCACTTTCGTGGGTCATCTCTTGCAGTAAGTTTGCCAAATGCTGCGGCGTCATATTTTTCTGTGGCAGCAAAATCGCGGCACCGCGATCACTCATAAAATGCGCATTACCAGTTTGATGGTCATCCACGGCGAAAGGAAATGGAATCAGGATGCTTGCCAGTCCTGCCGCTGAAAGTTCAGCAACAGTCAACGCACCGGCACGACAAATCACCACATCCGTCTGCCCGTAGAAAAATGCCATATCATCCAAAAACGGTCTGATTTCCGCGTTGACGCCTGCTTTTCTATATGCAGCTTGTGCGGCCTCAAGATGACGATTACCACTTTGATGCAGCACATCGGGACGCGATTCTTCCGGCAGCAGTGCCAGCGCTTGTGGCACACAAGTATTGATCGCCTGGGCGCCGAGGCTGCCCCCAACCACCAATACATTAAGCCTGCCGCTACGCGCCTGGTAACGCAGTTTTGGATCAGGCAGCGCGGCGATGTCATCGCGCACCGGATTACCGCACCACTCGGCTCCGGGCAACACTTCAGGAAAACCGCTCATCACCCGCTTGGCCAAGCGGGCCAACACTTTGTTGCTCAATCCTGCCACTGAATTTTGTTCATGAATAACCAAAGGGCGCCCCATCAATGCTGCCATGATTCCGCCCGGAAATGTGATGTAACCGCCCATACCCAAAACAACATTGGGACGACATTGCAAAATCGCCAGCGCACTTTGAATCAGCGCGATAGACAGACTGAACGGCAACAATAATTTGCGTAGCAGTCCTTTGCCGCGCAAGCCGGAAAACTCCACCAAAGCCATCTCGTAACCCTGCTTAGGCACTAAATCGGTTTCCATACTATTGGGAGCACCGAGCCAAGTCACACGCCATCCTTCCGCGCGTAAAACATCGGCAACCGCCAAGGCCGGGAAGATATGCCCCCCAGTACCTCCAGCCATGATCAGGATAGAACGCTGCTTCATATCAGCTGTCCCCGCATCATCCTTTTATTTTGGCTTCGGCCGCCCCGTTGGGGCTTAACTTGCATACGCAATTTAGCCTTCGCCGAAATCGCCGGACGATGGATACCGGCAGTACTCGTTATTTTGAGGACTAAACTCATATCGGCTGTCCCCGCATCATCCGGCGATTTTCCCAGTCTATGCGCAGCAATATTGCTGCTGCAATGCAATTCACCACGACACCGCTTCCTCCAAAACTCAGGAAAGGCAAAGTCAATCCTTTGGTAGGTAACACACCCATGTTTACACCGCTATTGATCATGGCCTGCACCCCCAGCCACACGGCAATTCCCTGCGCCAATAATGCGGCGAACTGTCGATCAAGAAAAGCCGCCTTGCGACCAATTGAAAAGGCTCGGACCAGCAATCCTCCAAACAGCAGAATGACCACAACCACACCTACCAACCCGAGCTCTTCAGCAATAACGGCCAGCAGAAAATCAGTATGAGCTTCCGGCAGATAAAATAGTTTTTCAACGCTGCCTCCCAATCCCACGCCCAGCCACTCCCCCCGCCCGAATGCAATCAACGCGTGACTTAACTGATAGCCCTTGCCATAAGGATCGGACCACGGATCCATAAAACCAACGACACGCTGCATGCGGTATGGCGACGACAAAATCAAGGCTGCAAATGCCATGGGCAAGGCAAAAATCAGTCCGCCAAACACTTTTAAATTGAAACCTCCCAACCACAGTGTGCAGAGCGCAATCGCACATATCACCACGAAGGCCCCCATGTCAGGCTCGGTCAGCAACAAGCTGCCAACCAGCACCATCACAGCGAACATCGGAAAAAATGCTTTTACGAAAGTATGTTTAACCACCCCTTTGCGCACGGTGTAATCCGCCGCGTAAAGTACCGCAAACATTTTCATCAGCTCGGACGGTTGCAGATTAATCACCACCAGCGACAACCAGCGACGGCTTCCGTTGACTGAACGACCTATGCCGGGAATCAAGACCAGCACCAGTAGCGCCACACCAAACAGGAACAAGTATGGTGCCAGTTTCTGCCAGCTTTGCACCGGAACCTGAAACGCCATCATCCCTGCGATGAGGCCAATGGCTATAAACATACCGTGCCTGACCAGATAGTACGTCGGATGAAAACCGGTAAACTTGCCTTCCTCGGCGGTGGCGATCGACGCTGAATACACCATCACCAATCCGATGGATAGCAACGCAAGAACGATCCAAGCCAGCATCTCGTCATATTCAGCCGTCACAGTGCGCGGAGCATTCAGAGTGACGATGCGCATGCGTCCTCCTGCTGAATAGCCCGTACCGCGAGAATAAAAACTTCGGCACGGTGTTGGTAATTCTTAAACATGTCAAAACTGGCACAGGCAGGGGACAGTAATACTGCATCCCCTTTCACCGCCAAGGCAGCACTTTGGGACACGGCATCTGCCATGTCTCGCGCATAAACCACGGGTATGCCGCACCCCTGTAAAGCAGTCTCGATTTTTGGGGCATCATGGCCGATCAGTACCACCGCACGGGCATGCTTCGCAATCACCGGACGCAACGGTAAGAAATCCTGCTCCTTGCCTTCTCCCCCGGCAATGAGCACTGCAGGCCGCCCTAGCCCCTGTAACGCCGCCACTGTGGCCCCCACATTAGTTCCTTTTGAATCATCGTAGTACACAACTCCGCCGATTTCAGCAACAAACTCCACGCGATGCGGTAGTCCTTTGAAAGCACGCAAGGCATCCAGCAATGAGGGTAAAGGCAAGTCGATTGCGCGGCACAACGCCAGTGCTGCCAAGGCGTTGGCCACATTGTGCAATCCTGTAATTTGCAATTCATTGGTATTCATCAAGCGTTGCTTGCCCTGCACCAGCCAGACTTCGCTACCGCTGCGTTCAATTCCCCAATCGGTGTCACGTTGCGGCTCATTCAATCCAAAGGTCGCAAACTGACGCCCGGGCAATAACATGGACAAACTGCGCTCATCATCACGATTCAAAATTTGCACACCGTCACCATGGAATATACGTGCCTTGGCAGCCGCGTAAGCGTCCATGCCCGCATAGCGGTCAAGATGATCCTCACTGATATTCAACACTGTGGAAACATCTGCGTCCAACGTTGACGTGGTTTCCAGCTGAAAACTGGAAAGCTCCAATACCCAACAATCAGGCTGTTTGAAATTGCGTCGCAACATCACGTCAAACACCGCTGGAGAAATATTTCCGGCCACTTCAGTATCCAGCCCTGCCGCACGGCACATCTCACCGACCAAGGTAGTCACTGTCGTTTTACCATTCGCGCCGGTGATCGCAATCACTTTTGCTTTTGGATTGCGATCACTGATTGCCAATTGTTGAGCGAAGAGTTCTATATCTCCCACCACGGGAATACCCCGTGCAACCGCACGCTGCACGGCAGGTTCGGCCAGAGGCACGCCGGGGCTGATCGCTATCAGGTCAATGTCATTGAATAGCTCGTCACGGAATGCACCGCAATTAATTTCCACTTGGGGTAATTCCACGCGCAGAACGGCAAAAGTGGGAGGCAAATCACGGCTATCGGCGGCACGCACACGTGCTCCCTGCGCGACCAATCCCCGCACAAGCGATAACCCGGTCTCACCTAGACCCAGAACCAGCACTTTTTTGTCAGCCCATTTCGCCACGTGACTTAAATCCTATCTCAACTTCAATGTTGCCAAACCCAGCAGCACCAATAACATGGTGATAATCCAAAACCTCACCACGACTTGTGTTTCTTTCCAGCCCTTTTGTTCAAAATGATGATGCAGCGGGGCCATCAGCAGAATGCGTTTGCCCGTCCCATAGCGTCGTTTGGTATATTTGAAATAGGACACTTGCAGCATCACCGAGATGGCCTCAACTACAAACACACCGCCCATAATGAACAGCACCAATTCCTGGCGAATAATGACGGCCACCGTGCCCAGAGCTGCTCCCAGCGCCAACGCGCCCACGTCGCCCATGAATACTTCGGCCGGATAGGCGTTGAACCACAAAAACGCCAAGCCTGCCCCCGCGATAGAACCGCAAAATACTGCCAATTCTCCGGCCCCCGGCACATGGGGAATCCCCAGATATTTGGCAAATACAGCATGCCCCGCGACATAAGAAAAAATCGCCAGTGCGGCGCTCACCATGACAGTTGGCATAATGGCCAAACCGTCCAGTCCGTCCGTCAAGTTCACCGCATTGCTACTGCCCACGATGACCAGATAAACCACCACAATGAAACCGAAAGCAGAAAGCGGAAACACCAGATACTTCAAGAAAGGCACGATCAACTCGGTATGAACCGGCAAACTGGCATGCCACCACAGATAAAATCCTACGATCAAAGCAAGGATGGATTGCCAGAACATTTTGGCTTTGGCAGACAACCCCTTTGGGTTCCGGTGCACCACTTTGCGGTAGTCGTCCACCCAGCCGATGGCCCCAAAACCCAGCGTGCTGAGCAACACTAACCATACATAGGGATTGCTCAGATCACTCCAAAGCAGTGTAGTAATTGCAATCGAAGTCAGGATCAATGCGCCGCCCATGGTGGGGGTACCCGCTTTAATCAAATGCGTTTGCGGACCGTCGTCCCGCACCGACTGGCCGATCTTGTAGGCGGTCAGTTTGCGGATCATTGCCGGTCCGACCAAGAATGAAATGAACAGCGCAGTCATTGCTGCAAGCACTGCTCGCAGCGTAATGTAATTCAGCACATTGAATGTTCTGACGTCCTGCGCCAGCCATTGCGCTAATGCGAGCAGCATGCTTTTTTCTCCTCATTGCCGCTACGGGACGTCATGGCACGATCCGTTTGTGCTGCTGCAGCTGCAGGACCCTGAGCTGGCTTCACCGGTAAAGTTTCGGAAGTGCAGTATTTCACTACACGCTCCATTTTCATGAAGCGAGAACCTTTGACCAAGACCGTACTTTCTGCCGACATTTCTTTATCCAATGCAGCCAACAACTCTTCGATAGTCAAAAAGTGCCTCGCTCCCGGACCGAATTCGCGCACCGCGTGAGCACTCAAGTCACCCAATGCCAATAACTCGTTTACACCCATGCGCAGTGCTTCAGCGCCAATCTGGGCATGCAGACGCGCAGCATCACTCCCCAACTCACCCATATCGCCCAACACCAGAACTTTTTTCCCCGCAGCTTGCACCAACACTTTGATTGCCGAACTGAGCGAGGCTGGATTGGCATTGTAGGTATCGTCGATCACGACCGCACCGTGCAACCCTGCCTTGCGCTGCAAGCGACCCGCCACGCCGGTAAAATTTTCCAGTCCGGCCGCGATCGTTTGCAACGGAATATTCAAGGCCACAGCAGCAGCAGTCGCAGCCAGCGCATTGCGCACATTGTGCAAGCCGGGCACTTGCAGGCTTGCACTGAAAACACCCTGCTGCATGTTCACCTGAATGCGCGAGCCATATCCCTGCACCTGCCACTGCGCATGGATCGTGGCCGCTTGTTCCTGACCAAATTCGATGATCTTGTGTTTGGCTGCCAGCTGACGCCACAAAGGAGCAAATTCATCGTCGGCATTGATGATTGCAACACCGGTTTCCCGCAAACCGGCAAAAATTTCACCCTTGGCCTGGGCCACGGCTTCCACCGAACCCAGCCCCGCCAAATGGGCTCCCGAAGCGTTATTGACAATGGCCACATCAGGCCGTGCCAAGCGTGTCAAATAGTCGATCTCACCGGTATGATTCATCCCCATTTCGATCACTGCATAGCGATGAGCAGCACGAAGTCTAAGCAGCGTAAGTGGCATGCCAATATCGTTGTTAAAATTGCCCTGAGTCGCCAGCACCGCATCAGTACTACCGGCAGCCTCGCGTAAAATTGAAGCGAGCATTTCTTTCACCGTCGTCTTGCCGTTACTTCCGGTGACGGCCACCAGAGGAAGAGAGAACTGGGCGCGCCAATATGCCGCCAACTGACCGAGTGCAAGAAGGGAAGAACCGGGCACAAGAAGCAAGGGTAACGAGGCAACAGATGAGTCTTGAGACTTGAATCTGGAGCCTTGCCCCTCATTGAGCAAAGCCGCCACCGCGCCACGTTGAAACGCGGCTTCAATGAATTCGCTTCCGTCGAAATTACCCCCTTTCAGCGCCACGAACAAGTCGCCGGGTCCAATCGTGCGACTGTCGGTGGATACGGCATTAAACCGCTCATCCTGTCCGATTATTTGGCCGCCTAATGCTTGCGCAGCTTGAGATAGCAGCATCATGCCCCGGCACTCCGAATCGTTTCATCGTGCCTAGGTGTCCAGACAGCAAGTGCCCGTTGTGCTGCCTCGGCATCGCTGAATGGATATTTCACGCCCATGATTTCCTGATAGGTTTCATGCCCCTTGCCTGCCAGAACCACGGTATCAGCTGCGCTGGCACGTTGTATCGCCTCTGCAATCGCCTCGGCACGATCTTCAATAATCCGGTAACTCCATCCATTCATCCCGGAAACGATGGAGGCAATAATTTCGTTTGGATGTTCGCCACGCGGATTGTCGCTGGTAACAATGCAATCATCCGCAAATTTTGCAGCCACGTTACCCATCATCGGGCGTTTACCCCGATCACGGTCGCCACCGCAACCGAATACACAAAACAGTTTCCCGCTGCTCACTTCACGCAAGGTCACCAATATTTTTTCCAGCGCATCCGGTGTGTGAGCATAGTCGACCACCACCGTTGGCAGCCCGTTCCCACCGAATGTCTGCATCCGCCCTGGCACTGCATTTACCCGAGTCAATTCCTGAACTGCATCTGACAAAGTCACACCACTCACTAGCAATACAGTCAAAGAGCCAAGCAGATTTTCAGCGTTAAAACGCCCGATCAGAGGGCTGTGTACCTCTTTGCCGCCCCAACTGGAATGCACATGAAGGCGAATGCCCCGTGCATCCATCTGCAAAGCACCACCAAATACCATGCGTATGCCCAAGCGTTCAGCCAGCGCAAGTGCTCCATCAGTCATTCCATATCCCACCACTTCAACTTCAGCATCCTGCAACTCCAAAGCCACTTCCGCGCCGAATGCATCATCGAGATTCAGCACCGCATATTTAAGATGTTTCCAGTTGAACAAGCGCCGTTTGGCCGCCGCGTAATGCTGCATGTCACCGTGATAATCCAGATGATCGCGGCTCAGATTAGTGAGCATTGCCACGTCATAGCTCACACCGTTGACACGTCCCTGCTCCAGCGCATGGGAAGAGACTTCCATTGCCACCGCCTGTGCTCCCTGTGCCCAATAGTCTGCCAATAATCCATGCAACTGAACTGCGTCTGGAGTGGTGTTCAATGTGGGTTGCAAAGCTCCAGGATAACCGTTCCCCAGCGTCCCCAGCAGCGCCGTTTTCTTGCCCAGTGCGTTATAGGATTGTGCGATCCAGTGACTGCAGGAAGTCTTGCCATTGGTGCCGGTGACACCGATCATCCATAATTTTTCCGAAGGTTTACCATAAACATGATCCGCAATTTCTCCGGCGTGATGTCGCAGGTCAGACACGGCCAGATGGGGAATTGCCCATGCGTCATTCCAGACAAAACCTTGCGCATCCCAAATCACTGCATTGGCACCCCGGTCAATGGCTTGCGAAATATAATGTCGCCCATCCGCCTGATACCCCGGATAGGCTACAAAAGTGTCGCCCGGCAGTACCACGCGGCTATCAGTAACCAGTCTGGTAATTTCTATGCCAAGCAATCCAAGCAGCGCAGGATCAAATCCGGTTTTCTGCCGGATTGAATGTTCTGTTCCGGATTGGGTCGAAGGACTCATGTCTCTTCCTTGACGACTTCAGCGGGTGGCAACACCACGTTCCCAAGTGGTGCATCGTTGGGTACATTGAGCAGACGGAGTGCTGCGCCCATTACATTGCTGAACACCGGGGCGGAAACTTCCCCTCCAAAATGCTGTGCCCCGCTGGGCTCGTCCAGCATAACGGCCACGATCAGCCGTGGATTGGAAGCAGGAGCGAGCCCGACAAATGAAGCGATATATTTATTAACATAATGTCCGCCTTGGACTTTATGGGCGGTGCCGGTCTTGCCCGCCACGCGGTAACCATTGATCTGTGCTTTGGGAGCTGTGCCACCGGACTGAACCACCAGCTCCAGCATGTCCCGCACTTCCTGCGCCGTTTTCTGGGAAAACACACGCTTGCCAACTGTCGGAGTATCCTGCCTGAGCAAGGTGATCGACTTCAACTCGCCGTCGTTAGCGAAGATGGTATAGGCACGTGCCATTTGCAGCAGATTGACCGAAATGCCGTTGCCGAATGCCATGTTGGCCTGCTCGATGGGTTGCCATTTTTTGTAATTGCGCAGGATGCCTGTAGCCTCACCCGGAAAGGCACTTCCGGTTTGAGCCCCAAAACCCACATCACTCAGCCCGCGCCAAAAGGTTTCCGGAGTCATTGATAATGCGATCTTGGCCGCACCTACATTGCTGGACAGTTGAATTATTCTGGGCACGGTGAGCGAAGGTTCGGGATGGGTATCATGGATTTTTCTACCGCCCACACTAAATACACCATTCTCCGTGTTGATCACACTTTGCGGCGTGATTTTGCCCGCCTCCAGTGCAGTCGACACTGTGAACGGCTTCATGATCGAACCGGGTTCAAACAAATCGGTTACCGCGTGATTGCGCATGGCCTTAATATCCACTTTTGCCCGATTGTTGGGGTTATAGCTCGGCCAATTGGCAAGCGCCAGCACCTCACCCGTTTTCGCATCCAGCACCACGACGGAGCCTGCCTTGGCATTGTGTTGCGTCACGGCCTGCTTGATTTCACGGTAAGCAATGTATTGCAGCTTGCCATCCAGACTCAACGCCATATCAGCACCCGCCTTGGGTGCACTCAGACTGGCCACATCCTCTACAGTATGTCCGCGCCGATCCTTGATCACGCGCTCGCTACCCGCTTTACCGCCGAGTTTATCCTGAAGCGCCAGCTCCATTCCTTCTTGGCCTTTGTCATCCACATCGGTGAAGCCCAGCAAATGTGCAGTCATATCCTCCCCGGGATAATAACGGCGGTATTCGCGGCGTGATGAAACCCCTGGAATTTCCAGCTTGACCACTTTTTCTGCCTGCTCGGGAGGAATTTGTCTTTTGAGATAAACGAAATCGTGCGAAGTATCGAATAGGCGGCTTTTCACTTCAGCGGCATTCATGCCGACAATTTGGGCCAGCTCTTTAATTTGCTGCGGAGTCGCCTCTACATCCTGCGGACTAATCCAGATGGACTCCACCGGAGTGCTAATGGCAAGAGGCTCGCCGTAGCGGTCGGTAATCATCCCGCGGTGCGCATTAATATCCACCACACGCCCGTATCGCGCATCGCCTTTCTGCTGCAGAAAATCATTGTGTATTCCTTGCAGGTACACTGCGCGGGCAATCAAGCCTGCCAACCCCAGCAATAAAAACAAAAACAACAGTCGGGACCGCCAAGGCGGCAATGCCACAATCCCCGTTGTTTTGATGCTTCCGGCGTAATTCATGGCTTCGCTATGGCTCCCGCTTTAAATTCGCTACCGGAATAGTTGCTGCGAATAAACTGGATTTGCGCACTCTTCGGCAGCTGCATTTGCAGCTTCGAGGAGGCGATGTTTTCCACCCGTGCCGGCATGGCCCAAGTACCCTGTTCAAGTTGCAATTGACCCCATTCCACTTCCATCTGCTGCGCCCGGTCTTTCTCTTTTTCAAGCTCCACAAATAATTTGCGCGCTTTATGTTGTGAGGTCACAACACCCAACGCGCATGCGATTACACCAACCAGAAGCAACAATTGCATTTTGGTCACTCGCTCCCTCCGATAGTTTCAGCAACACGCATCACCGCACTGCGTGCCCTCGGATTGTTTTCCAACTCTTGTGCCGTTGCACGTATTGCTTTGCCGATCAGGCGCAATCTGCCATTGGGTATATCCGCCGCACGAATTGGCAAATTACGCGGCAACTTATCTCCTTCGGCCATATCACGCATAAAGTGCTTCACCAGACGATCCTCAAGCGAATGAAAACTGATGACCACGATACGCCCGCCTGGTTTCAGGCAATCCACGCATTGCGGCAAAATCCGCGCGATCTCTTCAAGCTCCCGGTTGAGATAAATCCGTATAGCCTGAAAGGTGCGCGTCGCCGGATTTTTCCCGGGCTCACGCGTGCGAACAGTTTTGGCGATAATTTCGCTGAGTTGTTTTGTGCTTGCAATAGACTGTTCCTTGCGCGCCGCAACAATCGATCTTGCAATCTGTTTAGCAAACCGTTCTTCGCCGTAGTCACGTATTACCTCTCCCAATAAACTTTCATCCACTCCGGACAACCACTCGGCTGCAGTCTCCCCGCTGCTGGTGTCCATACGCATATCCAGCGGCGAATCGAATCGAAAACTGAATCCGCGCTGCCGGTCATCCAATTGCGGGGATGACACACCCAGATCCAGCAAGACTCCATTCACCTTTTCTACTGACAGCCCGACCAACACTTCCTGCAAACGGGCAAATCCGCTATGCACGATCTTGAATCGCGGATCGGTAATCGCCTGCCCAACTGCAACCGCAGCCGGATCTTTATCCAGCGCAATCAAACGGCCCTCCGCTCCCAGTTTTTCCAGGATCAAGCGGCTATGCCCCCCCCGGCCGAAGGTTCCGTCTACATAAATGCCATCCGGCTTAACCTGCAAGGATTCGATTGCTTCGTGCAACAACACCGTGTCGTGGGACAAGCCCACGCTCATAGCGTGAAACCCTCCATGCCAACCGGCAACACACCTTCACCAAAGCTGATGGACTGTTCGCTTAGCTGCGCCCAACGGACTTCATCCCACAACTCGAATTTATTTCCCTGACCGACCAGTACGACTTGTTTGTCCAACTTCGCGTAACTGCGCAAGGCCGGAGAAACCAGCACCCGCCCCGCAGCATCCATTTCGACCGCTTCCGCGTAGCCTAATAAACGACGTTGCAAATGACGCGCCTGACTATTGAGAGACGGCATTTTGCGCAATTGCTCGCTGATGGGTTTCCACTCGGGTTCGGGATAAAGCAACAGGCAAGCGTCTTGGTAGTCGGCTGTCAAGATCAATTGACCCGCGCAATGCGCAAGCAGCACGTCCCGATACCTTGCCGGTATGGCGAGTCTGCCTTTGCTGTCCAAACTAAGTTGTACCGCCCCTTGAAACATCACCAATCCCTGAGCCAGTTTTCCCACTAAAACCCACTTTTCACCACTTCCGCCCACTATATTGAAAAAAACACCCTTGGTCAAGCAACAAAACAGATTTTTTCTTTATGTGACAAGCAGTTAGCGAAGAAACTTAACAAAAGTTAAATTTCTTTAATAAATAATGAATTGCAGAAATAAGCTAAAGTTACTTATGAAGCCAAGATGGGGTTTCTGGGAGGATATTTGCCGTGATAGCGTGTAATAAAATCTGTTGGAGCCAGAAGTTAATTGCATGAGTTCCGAATTCAAGCCGCAGTAACTAAAATTAAATCGTAAGATGCAGAAATTCAGTTGTAACAATGCGGCCGTCCAATACCAGAACGGGCAAACGCTCCATGCCCGCTTCCATTTCCTTGACTATGGCAGAGTTTGCAGCAAAAGCCTGTGGTTCTTGACTAACATTGTAGTGTTGCACTACAACAGATTACTCTTCAACCCATTTCAAGTCGACTGAGAATTGGGCTAATACAGGATCAACAGTAACCCAGCATACTCCGGTTGACCAGCACATTACAGGATCAAATACTTCAAGTTTTTTCATGCTTCATTCCTTGTATTATTGTTTGGATTCATACCAGCCCTTGCTGGAATTGACCACTTTTACCACCAGCAACATCACTGGCACCTCAATTAACACTCCAACGACCGTAGCCAGTGCCGCCCCCGACTGGAATCCGAAAAGACTGATGGCTGCCGCAACGGCCAGTTCAAAAAAATTGGAAGCGCCGATCAGGGCAGATGGACAAGCAATGTTGTGCTTTTCACCCACTGCGCGGTTGAGCCAATAGGCAAGTGCGGAGTTGAAAAACACCTGTATGAGTATGGGAACCGCCAGCAACGCGATAACCAGTGGCTGGTCGATAATGGCTTTGCCCTGAAAGGCGAACAGCAAAATCAAAGTCACGAGTAACGCCGAGATTGACCAAGGGCCAATCTTGTTCATGACCGCATCAAAGTGTGCTTGTCCCTTGCCTAGCAGCGTTTTGCGCCAAACTTGTGCCAGAATGACCGGAATCACGATATACAGTATGACCGAGGTAAACAATGTGTCCCAAGGCACATGAATACTTGAGATGCCCAATAGCAAGGCAACGATGGGAGCAAAGGCGAAAACCATAATTGTATCGTTGAGTGCCACTTGAGACAGGGTGAATAATGGATCACCATGGGTCAGGCGACTCCAGACAAATACCATGGCCGTGCAGGGTGCGGCAGCGAGAAGGATCAATCCAGCAATGTAACTGTCGATCTGCTCAGCAGGCAGCCAATGTGCAAATAGAGTGCGAATGAATAACCAAGCCAGGAATGCCATTGTGAACGGTTTAACCAGCCAATTCACGAACAGTGTCACACCGATCCCGCGCACATGTTGTTTTACTTCATGCAACGCGCGAAAATCAACTTTGACCAGCATGGGGATAATCATCACCCAGATCAGCAGGCCTACCGGGAGATTGACTTGCGCGATTTCCATGCGGCCGATAGTTTGAAATAACTCAGGCGTCAACTGCCCCAAAGTTATGCCTGCAATGATACAAAGGAATACCCATACGGTTAGGTAACGCTCGAAGATGCTCATCGGAGCGCCAGCACCTGTTTTTACTGCGATTTCACATTGAGCGCTCAAAATATCACCTCAGAGACCAAGTGCTTCACGGACAGCAGGAATCAGGCGGGATCGAATGTCTTCCCGAACGGTGACAAAGCTTTCCAGTGGCTCTCCATGCGGATCGTGAAAGGGCAGATGGATACTTGGCACGGGGCGGGGAAATATAGGGCAGGATTCCTTGGCGTTATCGCAAACTGTCACTACCAGATCAATAGAGTCGTTCATCACGGCATCCACATCCTTGGGATACAGTCCATCGGTTGGAAGACCTGCAAGCTTGAGCGCTTCAATCGCGCCATCGGCAACTTTAGGTTGAGGGCGCGTTCCCGCAGACAAGGCACGAACTATTGATCCCAGTTCATGGTTTAAAATGACTTCTGCCATTTGGGAACGGCAGGAATTACCGGTGCATAGCACCAAGACAGCTTTACGGGTAGGCATGAATTTCCTTTGACGAAATAAATGAGTTATTGACCTTGCTCACGCAGATGACCGATGGTGTCCAACTCACGTTTTAACGACATCGCATCAAGTTTTGCGATAGGAAGGTTGGTGAAAATTGATATACGCCGGTTAAGCTGTGTAAAGGCTATCGAAAATGCGCGTCGCTTGTCTTCATCGCTTCCTTCAACTGCTGCCGGATCTTCAATACCCCAGTGAGCCGTCATAGGTTGCCCAGGCCAGTGGGGACAAACTTCCCCTGCTGCGTTGTCACATACCGTGAATACGAAATTGATTCGAGGCGAATAGGGTGATCCGAATTCGTTCCAGTTTTTGCTACGCAATCCATCAGTTGACAAGTTCGAACGGGTCAATTGTTCTAAAGCAAACTGATTGACTTTCCCGGCAGGATGACTACCCGCGCTAAATGCTTTGAATCTGCCATTGCCAACATGATTAAGAATTGCCTCCGCCATGATGCTGCGTGCTGAATTGCCGGTGCATAGAAACAATACGGTATAGTTCTGATCGCTCATGATTTTTCCTTTGAAAGTGCTTTATTGATAACTTTCCTCTTTTGGGGAGAGTTAATCGCCGCTGTTTTGGGGAGACAAGCATTCCCTTTACAGCAATTCTGCGACAGAAAGGCAATCAGGTCGTCCATAGCTGTGTATTCCACTGAATAAAAGATAAAACGACTCTCTTGGCGGGCATTCACCAGTCCGGATCGAGCCAGATGCGCTATATGAAAAGACAATGTTGCGGGTGCCAGTTCGAGCGCCTCGGCAATGGCAGATGCGTTCAGTCCCTCACTACCTATTTCTACCAACAGCCTGAAAATCCGCAATCGGGTTTCCTGAGCAAGAGACGCAAGTTTTGCTACAGCTTGTTTCGTGTTCATGATTATATATTTCCAATATTGCGGAATTGTTAAATCATTCTAACGAAATTGAATAACGTGTCAACCACTATTTTAGGCTTCATTTACTACATTGATTAATAGGTGCTTACAGGGTTTGATTGTGATGATCATGCAGAAGTGAAAGAATCTGGATGCTACTTTTTACGTTTTCATCGCTAGAATGCTGCCATTTGTGGGGGGGGGCCGTTCATGGCAGGGTAACTACCTCATTCTCTTTTCACAGTGAGTATCTCATGCTCAAAAACTCGGACACCCACTTAGAATTTCTAACTTGAACATAATCAAATTTTGTGCAAACTCGAGGCTATTGTTACTATTTTGTAAAGACAAAGGTATGTCCTAGCAAAACCATTGTCATCGTTCTTTTGTCATTGCTGATCGCAAATGAAGTCAAAGCTACTTGAGCACCATTGTTATTAATCAGCCAGTTTTCTGAAGTTGGTACGTCTTCTGAATTGGAAATAGCATATCTGTATCCAGGCGCACCCGATTTCACTCCTTGAATTATCACATACCCTTCAACCCCCGAACCAGACTTTGAAAATTCTGCCTGGAAGCTATTGTGCCTTTCACCATAATCGAATGGAGCTTTCGAGAACCAAGAACCTGCCACATTCCATTGCCCCAAAAGCCAGGCGTATTTTTTGATTTCTTCACTACCAGGGGCCGCACTTTCCCACTGGTAAATTTTGTCCTGTGCAGCGCGCGCATCGGGCGCATCAGGCATAAGGATCAGATAGCGCTTCATTTCGCGCATTGCATCCCGATATTTTTCCGTTTCTCCCAGAATCAGCGCCCGGTTGAAGTGCCCCTCTGGCCACCAAGGAGCGATTTCCAATGCCTTGCCATATAGCTCGACGGCCTTGTCGAATTGCTTTTCCTGCACTGCAAATTCGGCTTGCACCTTGAACTTGTGCGCATCTTCCGGCAATCGAGGCTGAGGATTTGCGGCTCGATAACTTGCCGCAACTTCCTGAAATGGATCGACAGTGTCATTGGTTTCAGCGGTAACTACCTGTGCGCAAATCAGAGAAACAATAGCAAGCACACTTGTATGGATATATTTCATGTTTTTTCCCAATAGTGTCAGTTAATAATCCAATGTTATTTTTACCTACGAACCACACTCATTGAAAATATATTTCGAATAAAGCTCGCGCGAATGCAATGTGATTGCATCTACGACTCCTTCCATTCTGTGCAGACGAAATGGGTCGAGTGAATTGAGATCTACTGGGTCGGGAGTCAAAGCAACACGACGTCCGATCGCCGCAGGTAATGGGGTAGAAAATAATGCGCCGAGTTCATGTGCACCTCGCCTGGCATCGTCAGTTTGAACACCTGCGATGCTCGTCAAAGGGGCTGCCATACCCGAACCAATTGCGGCCATGGAGCCCAAGTAAAGTTCTGCCTTAGTTAGTTCCGGATGATCCTGATGCCAATTCAATGGCTCGCGATCAACCACATAGTCAGTCAAGTACAGTTGTGCGCTGGACATGTCGGCTCCCCGCACCGTATTTGGGTTAACGCCGCTCGGATTAAACGTCGTTGTTCTGATTTTATTGGCCAAGCCCGCCGCATCGGCCATGCCGCCCCCCATTGAGTGCCCGACGAGTTCGAGTTGATAACCATTGGCGTCGGCCGATACTTTCAGTTTTTGTGCAAGATAGATTGCCTTTGTGTAATAGTCACTGCGCAGGCCGGCCGCCTGAGGAATATTCCCATTTTTCATGTCTCCGAGCGTACTTGTTCCGCGAAATACGAGAACTATCTTTTTTGTATATTGGTGTATACCGTCACTTCCCATGACATAATTTTCATAAATTGCAGCGCGATAGTCCGCATCGTCCGGTTGAAGCAGGTTTTTGACAGCTTCGCTACTCATCCCCGGAAACAAGTTATGCATTTCGGTGATTTCGACTTTATTGATTTTGTCGCTAATGCGGTCGAAGACAGTTATAGCCGTCAACGGAACTGCTTTTGATTCGTAGCGCTCGTAAATATCAGACGCCAGCAAGGAGAGGCGTGCGAGTTGATAAGTTTCGGCAAGCTGCCGGGATAACCCATCACAAATGGCTGGCCGGCCGGCTGCGATTGGGCTGCCGATGGCGAGATGTTCCGGGTCGCCCTGTCGAGGTATCAGCGCAACGGGTTTGTCGAGAGGCAGGGTGGGTGCATCGTCGCCCAGCTTCATCTGAAGCCCCTGAAAGACAACAGGGGGGCGAACCCTGGTATTCGCCACGGTGTTGAGCGAAGGGAGACTATCTGCCGGGCCGCTCGAAAGTCCCACCCCGCCCGAGCTCACCGCACGCGAATCAATCTTGATGGGGGCATCCGCATCGTCGCCCAACTTTAGCTGAAGTCCTTGTTCGACCGAAGGTTGGTGGATTACGCTTGTCTGCAACACGGTTTCACCCAACGCGCCCCGTGTTTGGCCGGTAACCGTCAGCTCCACATCGCTATTGACATCACCATCTCCCATCTTGAGCGACAAGCCGGTGGTGCCTGACTCAATTCCCTTGAGTGAGCTAAGTATCCGCTGTTGCCGGGCCGTTTCCTGTCTGGCTTCCTCAGCTTTGCGCTCCTCCTCCGCCTGCCGGGCTTGCTCGGCAGCTTGGGCTGCAGCCTGATTCGCAGCGTCCTGCTTGGGGGAGCCAAAAAGCCATTCGCCCATTGCCTTACCGAGTTCATTTCCCAGTATCGCCGCGCCTTGCATCATTGGGTCAGAGCCGGACATGCCACTGCTACCGCTGGAACCAGCAGATCGCGGAGCATCACATGTGCACCCATGCGGTACACCCCCTTGCTGCACACATGATCGGTTAAAAATATCTTGAGGGGTACTGGCCCCCCCACCCCAATTGCAGTCTGCGCTAGCGACCAGAGGCACGATCATGGCGGCCAGAAAAATCGGGGGAAAATACAGCACTGGACAATCTGAAACTTTCTTTAGCATGATCGTCTCTTCCCGTGGTTTTACGAGGTCAAAGATGCAGTAGGTTTATCTAAATGTTTACTTGAAAACTACTTGATGCAAGTCCAATAGAGCACATAGTATATGCCCCAGTTAATTTGATTTCCCTACCTTGCCTTCCCACTCATAAATCTTGTCTTGTGCCGCGCGCGCATCGGGAGCATTGGGGACAAGTACGAGATAACGTTTCATCTCGAAGATTGCCGTTTCATAGTCTTGGGTCTCGCTTAACACCAGAGAGCGGTTAAAGTGCCCCTCCGGCCACCAAGGTGCGATTTCCAGAGCCTGCTCGTATAAATCAGCCGCGTCATCAAATTTCTTGTCACGAACGGCCGCTTCAGCCTGAACCTTGAAGCGGTGGCTTTCCTCTGATAGTTTAGGCTTTGTCGCCGCACTCTGATACTCTTGTGCGACCTTCTCAAAATTGGCATCCATTTGCTGGTTTCCTGCAGAGCTTGCGGCGCGTTTGAGAACCAACAGTGAGTTGGCAAGTGTCTGGGCGGTCTGATTGCCCGGCTTGCCTAACCCAGTCCAGATCACTTCATCCGGGCGCAAGATCAGATAGGCTGGCGTACTGTCAAAGTTGGCCTCTGAAACAGAAAGTTGCGGCAGATTGGCGTATTCGTAGCGGAGGTGATCATTAATGATGAAGGCATCGGAATGCACAGTCACCTTGTGGATGTCAGTGCAGGACGCACTGATCGAAGTGCCGGTACACAAGGAGCGTCCCTGTATTCGGCTCAGAGCATGATGGGCATCCAATAAGCTAAGAGGCTGTGAAACTTCAGTCAGGAGAGTCGGGGGGGCCACTGCACATCCTGGAAACAGGATGACGACGCATACCGCCATCGCCATTTTTGCGATCCAGTTTATGATCCATCGGTCTAACATTCTTTATCCTTTCAAAGTCATCTGGAGAAGTTATGGTCTCCTGGGCGCACATCCACAAATCGGTCGTTCTTTATTTATATTCTCTGGAATTTTATTTATCGGCCTTACTCTCCCAATCGTAAATCTTGTCCTGAGCCGCACACGCATCCGGTGCATCCGAGCTGAGATGACCGTTGCATCCTCAATTGTACTCATCGTATCACCATTTCCCTTGTCGTAATCAGGCAGTATGTCACCTTGGCATAATTCATTCTGCCAATTTACTTGTCTGATTACGGGCGGCCTCGTTGGACTCTGGTCGGTGGCACTCAGCCAACCATCGCCTAGGGCTTTACAGGAGTTGATCAAGTGCTGCTGTACGCTCAGCTTTGGGCAACTTTGCAAGCACAACCACACGATGGTAAAAATGCGGCAAGCTTTCGCTTTCCTGTTCGAGTATTACATGAAATGCTGGAACCCATTGAGGGTACACAGCAACAGATGCAAGGGCGGCGTTATTTATGGGCTGGTTAAACCACTGGCCGTACCCACTATAACCACCCCAGCTTCCTTTTAAATCAGTGTAGTTTCGCTTCATTTCTGCGATTATTTCAGACTTGGCGCGCTTCTTGGAATCTGATGTTATTGCTGAGGCATAGATGGATCGTAGCTTTTCTTGACTGACTGCTACAAACAACAGGAACTGAACCTTACGTTGCTGTTGGGTCTCAAAATCTTGCTGTATTTTCGGTGTTGCAGTCTGCTTCAGCCAGCGCTGCATGCCTTCATTTTCAACGGTTGTGGCGAATGATTCGTTAAAGGCGGTGTCATCCTTGACGAAAACAAGCTGATGCGCAAGTTCGTGGAAAATCATGCGGGCAACTTCCTGATCACCAAAACGCAGAAAGGTACTGAGTATCGGATCATTGAAGTATCCGAGGGTGGAATAAGCGGGCCCCCCCGACATAAGTATCTGCTCCGGCCTTTCGCAATTGGGTCGCAAAGTGCTCGGCATCGTCTTTATTATAGTAGCCGCGATAGTTAACACAACCGACGAATAGCATGCACCATTTTTGCAGTTCCAGAGAAAGCTCCGGTGCTGCGATAACGTTCCAGACCACGTAAGGACGTCCTGGATCCTTGTAAAAACGATAACTGCCGTTGTTAGGAAGCGCGAGTTCGCGGCTTGCAAATTCTCGAATGACGACTGCCCGTTCGAGTTGCTGACGTAGTTCTGGCTTCGTTGCTGGATCGTTGATTACATCGGAAACAGGTCTCGTCCCCAACATGAGTCGTATTGGTATCCAGCGATAGCATCTTCAGCGCGACCAGCCCGCCGAGGCTATGTGCCACTAAGTGGATGGTTGCGCCAGAGGTTCCGTTGATAAAGCGCGACAGCAACCGAACGTTGTCATCCAAACCTTTCCGCCATGAAGGATAGGAAAATCTGTGTGTAAAAAACCCGTCTGCGGGCAGCCAGCGCTGATGGGGCAGCAAAACAAAGCCACCCATCCAAAGCCCATGAATCAAAATAACTGCTTCTGGTTTGTTGGCCATTATTTGACAGCGCGCGCGGCTGTTTCGATCACTCGGGCAACGGCACGGGGGTGGGAGATATGTATAAAATGGCTCCCCTTGAGGACGGTCACCTTCGACCCCGCGCGGTTGGCCATTTGTCGAGCGATCGCTGGATCAAGTACGCGATCCTCGGTGGCAATGATCACGTAGCTCGGCTTGTCGCGCCAAGCGGCGACGGTCATCTTAGTGCTGAAGGCAGCACCCAATATTGGCATTTGCGAACGCGACATGAATTCGGCCGTCGCCTTGGGCAGATCGGCGCCAACGTCGGCAAACTTCGCCGGATCGATAAAGACGAATCCGTCTTTAGTCGGTCTCAAATCGCTGCTTGCCTGCTTGTTCGGCGGGGCCACCTCAGCGCTAGTCTCGCCGGCATCGGGTTGGAGTGCAGCAACATAGACTAACGCCTTCACCTTTGGGTCGCTACCAGCAACGGTGATGATCGATCCGCCATAGCTGTTGCCTACAAGGATGACCGGGCCGTCCTGCTGGTCGAGTACGCGCTTGGTAGCGGCAACATCCTCTTCGAGCCCAGTCAGAGGTAACTGAACGATGCTGACCCGATAGCCATCCTTTGTGAGCACGTCATAAACGCCCCGCCAGCTCGAACCGTCAATAAGTGCGCCGTGAACAAGGACGATGTTCATAGCTACCGTAGGCGAAGATGCGGACTGTGCGTTTGCGCTTGTGGCGATAATAAATACTGCTATCCATCCAAGAATTCTCTGAATCGTCGTCATAACTCTCTCCTATTTTGATGCAGCGAGGTTTGTAACACGGACCTATATTCGATGCCAACCGATCAGATCGGGTGAATCATTTGCGACCAGCGCTTTGCACTGGACGGTTTCTACGTATCGCAGGACTAATCAGAATAGTTGCGGCGAATTCGCTTCAAAGACCCAGCATCGGGAAAGATGCTGGTGTTTCTTACCAACAACACATCGTTGTCCGCACTGATTATTGCACCAATATACCGTTGTGAATTGGCCACCGATGTACATCGATGCTTAAGGTGCCACCAAACAAGCAATGCAACCATGCTGCAGAAATATCCGTAATGCCCACTGCAGTGACGGCAAAAATTATTGTAATGATTAAGGCATCAATGTCCATTTTGTCTCTCTCCTTACAAAATCTGCGTTAAGCAAAATTACAATTCATTGCTGAGCTCGACTTTCTCAGTCAGGCAGAAGCTGTTTATGCTGGTGGCTAATACGCATTACCTTATCTCCTTGGGGGTGGAATTGCAGGAGCAGCTCGCCAGCCGCTAGAACATGAAGCTACATAGGGGTAATAACTATTGGCAGCCACACAAAAATACCAAATTGGCGCTGACGAAGGTGAAACGCTTTGAGAATAGACCGGAACAGGTTGTGAATAAACAGGCAGAAACTGATCATATACCGGAGGAGGGGGTACACCGGATAAGGTTGAGAGTACACCTGATACGGATTAGTCAAGTCATATACTATCGCACTGTCTATTAGCGAAGGAATAATCCAGCCACCGCCATGTCCCTCATGTCCGCCGTGCCCATGGCCATGCCCTTCTTCAGTGTAAGCAGGCGCAGTTGATAGCATTGTAACCAATGTAATTAACAGCAATTTTTTCATTATGCAACTCCCACTGAATCTTGAGATTAAGTGACTGCTAACATTTTGAGTGGGGATCATGACTTTGGTTCCTTGTCACGCAATGGCAACTTCAGAACAATGACGTTTTGAAAGGCTCGACAAACCCAGAGTCATTGCGTAATTCAACTTTGTTATGTTGCTACTATCAGACCAAGACTCCAGGAACCATGTTCATGAGGGAATTTCGCTGTGTGTTAGAGTCTACGAAAGTGTACTTATAATGCTATTGAATGACTATCGAGATATTGCAAAATCAGGTGCCGCAGTACGTGCGATAGCCAGCGGTTTGTTCGGGCGATGCGGGTTTGGCATAAAGGTATGCCGCCTCGCGTTTGGTATATGGATCACTCAACACTTCTTGCAGTTCGTTAAATGGAGTAAAGTCGTTATTGATAGTGGCAGCTTCGAGAGCATGTTCGACATGGTGATTGCGCGGTATGACGTAAGGATTTACACGCCGCATGTCGGCAGCAATCTCTTCGGCAATTTTATTCTCCCGGGTCAATCGATCCTGCCAGCGCGGAAGCCACTCATCAAGCTTTGTCATGTCGCCATTAAAAACGCTCAGCAATGGTGCTGGATTCGATTCTGCTGCATCCGCAAGGTTGCGCCAAGTTAGGCAGTAATCAGCTTGCCCTGCATGCATAGCACCCATAAACTCTTGTACCAACTTTGCATCGTCGGCTTCTATGCGCTCAAGTCCTAGTTTACGTCGCATCATTGTTAGCCAAGTATTTTCGTATTGCTTTGCAAATGACTTTATAGCCTCTGTTGCAAGTTGAATGGCTTGTTCGCTATCTTTGTCTAGTAGGGGGAGCATTGTTTCGGCAAAACGTGCCATGTTCCATTGTGCAATCATGGGTTGATTTCCGAAAGCGTACCGTCCTCTGTCGTCTATTGAGCTAAACACTGTTGCGGGGTCGTAATGTTCCATAAATGCGCAAGGTCCATAATCTATGGTTTCACCTGAAAGCAAGACATTGTCGGTGTTCATTACGCCGTGAATGAATCCGACACACATCCACCTTGCAATTAGTTCAGCCTGACGAGCACACACCTCATGAAAGAAATCAATATAGGGCTTACCGATCAGCTCCGGGTAATGACGCCAAATTGTGTAGTCCGCAAGTCTCCGAACGCTTTCAACGTCATTGCGCGAGGCGAAATACTCAAATGTTCCTATGCGAATGTGGCTCGCCGCAACGCGGGTCAAGACTGCTCCTGGCAGTAAGGTATCACGATGAACGAGCGCTCCTGTCGCAACAACTGCCAACGCTCGGGTTGTTGGAATTCCGAGATGGTACATGGCTTCGCCCATTAGGTATTCGCGCAGCATAGGCCCTAAGACTGCCTTGCCATCTCCATTACGAGAAAATGGGGTTCGTCCGGAACCTTTTAATTGAATATCTTTTCGCATCCCCTTTCGGTCGAGCACTTCGCCTAGCAAGAGCGCTCTTCCATCTCCAAGCTGTGGTGTAAAGGTGCCAAACTGATGTCCGGCATAGGCCTGTGCAATAGGCACTGCGCCTCGTGGAACAATATTTCCAGAAAAAATATTCGCCCCCTGTTCGCTTGTAATATCCTCCGTTTCTAGCCCAAGCTCCTCAGCCAAGGCGTGATTAAACTTAACCCAGCGAGGTGCAGGTGCAGCTTCGGCCTGACACATTGCATAAAATCCCTCCAGCTCGCGCACATAGCTGTTGTCAAATTTAAATTGCACACTATTCGGCTCAATAGATTTATTCATGGCGACTTCGTTTGAGGATACTGTTGGTGCACCTGAACATTCTTTGAGTGCCTAGTTTCTTAGTACAACTCAGTGGGAAATGGCGGTTTCATTGCCCCAATTTAATAACGGGCCGGTACAACTAACCATGTAATCAGCGTGCCGAGAAAGCAACCTAACAATACTTGACTATTATACTATAGTAATTAAAAATAGGAATGTATTCTAATGAAGTTACAGCTGCAACAATTTCGGCTAATGCAGGAGTAACCTTATCATGCGCGGTACGCTCGGCATGCTTCTGTGTGGTAGCAAGGAGGCTGAAAGAATTTTCTAAGCGAACAACCTTCATTCGGGTTTCACATCAGATTAATGATGTGTTTGGTGTCTCCTAAACATTCCTTTCTTCATCACCCAATTGCCACTTTTGTTCCTTGATCGACATTGTTATATCAAATTTTACTCGTGAAGCAGTGAATCGCGTAAGTCGGTTCTTGACCGACTGTGCCCTTCTTTCATCTTTCTAGTGAGCGACTCATGTTCATCCCAAAACTGCCCTTAGCTAGGATCGAAGCGACTCGTCCAACAAAGTCAGGAGCGCTTGCGAAAGAAGACATGAGCCGCCCTTTCGCCCGCCATGTAGTTCGTACATTCATAGCCTAGGGCGTGCATATTTATGTCGTGCCATAGATTCTCACCCGTACCGAGCAGGACAGGGCGGACGGCGAGATGAAGTTCGTCAACTAGTCCGGCCCGCAGATATTGACGAACCGTGGAGACTCCACCTCCCAAGCGTACGTCCAAACCGCCTGCTGAGTGTATCGCTAGTTCCAGCGCAGCCTGTATGCCTTCAGTGACAAAGTGGAATTCGGTGCCTCCCGCCATTTTGAGCGACGCACGCGGGTGACGAGTCAGTACAAATACTGGCACGTGGTAGGGAGGTTCCTCGCCCCACCAACCACGCCACGCTTCGTCAGGCCATGGACCGCGGATCGGGCCGAACATGTTGCGCCCAATAATCCACGCCCCGATTCCGGAAAACCCTTGCTCAGCCATGTCATTGTCGATTCCGGTTTCACCCCCGTCCTGGCCGTGTATTCGCTTAAATACTTGCGTAGGGAAAAACCATTCCATCAATTCCATCCCTCGCAAACCGAGCGGATTTTGTAAGTCCTGGCTCGGTCCAGCACTGTAACCGTCAATCGATATTGAAAAGTTTTGAACACGAAGTTTAGGCATGTCAATTATCCATTCTAGATCTGAATCCTGATGTTCATTCCTGGCGTCTGTTGCCGCTCACGTTCTATTCATAAAAATTAGCGCCCTGATCGGTCAAATCAGCTCTCGAAACCAGTCATTTATTTTTGCGATTCATTATTTTCCAGGAATCGGTAATACTTCCATTACCTCAACAGCTTCACCGGGAAAAATAGCAAAACTAGGGTGATCCAAAAATAATTTGGCCGCATCCGCTTGAGATTCAGCCTGCACAACCAAATAGCCACCAAGATTGTTTCGAAAATCGGCAATGCCAGCCAACGTAACACGGGTGGTGCGGCTCAACGGCCCTCCCGTTTCCACGATAGCGCTCTTGTTGTCTTCCATCCATTGATGCCAGGCAGCAATTCCCTTGATGCTAATTTGTTGAGCATTGGGGTTTTGGTTAAATGTTGCCATTTTCTCGGAATTGGTAGTAAAGACGGCGAGAAATTTCTTCATGATTAATTCTTTCAAGATTTAGGTTTAGTAAAATATTTACCCGGGCATGTTTGACTTTCTGCTTAGCGCCCGGAACAGTTCAATTCTTGCTCCAAAGTGTTTTCTTGCTTGAACAACCTAGTGGCGAGATTTGGCCGCCCCCTGACAAATTCTACTCATTAGCATTAGCGAGTAAATCCTTATAACTTCACTAATTGGAATTAAATGAGTTTAAGCATCCAAAATAGCTTGCCACACAACCGACCTGCATGGAGTTGGAATTCAGCCGATAGTGTTGGTTAGGAATTTTATATTGTTGAATTTATTAACAAATGACAGCTATTAGAGTACTTCAGCTTGCAGCAGAGTTTCACGCCGCTCTATCTAAAAATCCATAATTTATTTTTACAGCAATCTAGATTTCTTATTTCTTTGGATTATATTTAAAAGACAACGCAACTCTAGCCCTATAAGCTACAACTTTGCCCTTTTCGACCACCATGTCCAATTTAATGATTTCTGCAATCCTTAAATCCTGCAATGTTTTTGAAGCGGCAGTGACCGCATTGCTGGCCGCATCCTCCCATGATTTTTTACTAGTCCCTACTAGTTCTGTAACACGATAGACACTTTCTGCACCCATGATTTTCTCCTTTAATTACATCCAAATTTCATCGTGTGTCTTACTGCCATCCACCAATGGACCTATCTCATTCAGCAATTTATGGTATGAAGGATCTTCCATAAATTTCTGATTATTGGATACCCAGACATCCAAAGACTCTAGTTCGAATACGAATCTGATATGGCTCGGATATCCACCTACTGGTCGCATAAGTTTGATGTCAATATTATGTGTATCCTTAAAGTATTTACGAAATGATCCTGCGATTGGCATGCCGCGAACTGCGTCTGCAATTGTTTTGAAAGTTACTTCTCTAATTATTGTGTACATGATTTCCCCTTTTTAGTTCAATGACTTTTCTGGTTAAGAAAGAAGTAACGTGAACAATATCAGTAGGGAATTTATCTCATCGCACTTAGATGTGGTATCAGCTTATTTATGATTAAGAGGTAGTCATAAAGGAATACTTGATATCAATGTTTGTCTGATTGCGTGCATCAGACATGATTTATGTTCCTTCCTATTCGCCAGCCGTTTATTTCCGAGCATCCCATTTCTGGCATAACCCGGAACGAATTCATTGTCGCCAACTGGACATTAACCCCCGTTGGCCGGTCAAACTCCCCCACCTCTGGTCACTTCAAAATCCCCCACCCTGATGGCCGCATGATGGTGCAATAAGGCATCGTTTTTCGATCCATCTTAGTACTGGCAGGACGTTAACCTCACCCCTCGAATTAACGAGGGATTTATGGAGTGAACGTCTTGAAACCACATCTGCAAACAACGGTATTTACACTACTGGCCGCCGGAAAGAGCCAGCACGAAATTTCACGCATCACGGAAATTGACCGCAAAACGATACGTCGTCTCAACCAGAGCTTTGTTGCCGAACAGACAAAATCCTCCGGGGTGGCCACCGGCTCGACCAGTCAAATTCCCCCACCCCGTCCACCGGGGCTGAACAGGGAATCAACCTCTGCCTGTGAACCTCACCGGGAGTTCATACAAACCCAACTGGGACTTCGCCGAAACTTCACCGCAATCTATCAGGATCTGGTTGACCAATTTGGTTTTGATGCCAGCTATAACAGCGTAAAGCGTTTTGCAGGAAAGCTGATCGAGCACGCCCCGGCGCAATTTGACCGGCTTGAATTTGCAGCAGGCGAAGAGGTGCAGGTAGATTACGGGGAGGGTGCGCTGACCCGTTGCCCCGGCACGGACCGATATCGCCGCCCCCGCTTGTTTGTCATGACCCTGCGCTTTTCTCGGCGCAGTTTCCGGCAAGTAGTGTGGAAGTCCAGCCAGGAGACATGGGCCAAGCTGCACGAGCAGGCATGGCGGTATTTCGGCGGAACTACCAGCTACGTGGTGCTGGATAACCTGAAGGAAGGGGTCATCAAACCCGACCTGTACGAACCGGAACTCAACCCGGTCTATGCCGCAGTGCTCGCGCATTACGGCGTGGTTGCCGACCCGGCCAGAGTACGCGATCCCAACCGCAAAGGGACCGTCGAGAATGCGATCCAGCATACCCAGAGCACAGCACTCAAGGGACGGCGCTTCGAATCGATCGAGGAACAAAACGAATTCCTGGAACACTGGGAAACCAAGTGGGCGGCGCAACGCATTCACGGCAGCACGAGACGTCAGGTCGAAGCCATGTTCCAGGAGGAGCGTGCGGTACTCGGACCTTTGCCTCTACAAGGCTTCCAGTATTTTACCGAATGCAAACGCACCGTTTACGACGATACCTGCATACGCATCGACCACAGCAGCTACGCCGCCCGCCCAGCCCCCATCGGTAGCATCGTTTTGGTGCGCCTGTTTGAGCATCATCTCGAAATTCGCAATCCCCAGACCCAATCCCTGTTACGCACGCACCCGCTTGCGGCGCGACTGGGCAGTCTGATTCTGCCAAACGATGAACGCCCCTTTAACCCGTCGCGTGAAACCCACCGCATTCTGGCTCAGGCCAAAGCGATTGGCCCGTCAGCCGAGCAACTGTGCCAGAAGCTGTTCGACAGTGACGGGCGCGTGATCCAGCGCCGCCTGTGGGGCATTGTCGGCCTGGTCAAGCGCTACCCGCGCCGGCTGATCGACCAAGCCTGCGCGATAGCCTTGCGCGACGGTGTGCGCAGCTACAAACAGATTCAGACTCTGACCGAGCGCCTGCTCAAAGAAACCCTTGATGCCATTGATGCACCGGTTCAGGGCGAGCTCGTTTTGACACAGAGCCATCCCTTGATTCGGGGAGGCGATGACTATGCCGACCTGTTCACCCTTGGCGCCCAACAAAGCGCCGCCTTGCCACCCACCTTGGAGGAATTACCATGAGCATGACCATGAACGAAATCGAACGCGCATTGCGTGAACTACGCCTGTCCGGCATTCTCGCGACACTGAACACGCGCATCCTGCAGGCACAGGCGAATCAGGAGCCCTTTCTGGACACCTTTTCCATGATCTTGCAGGATGAGTTGGACCGGCGACGTTCGTGCCTGATGGAGCGCCGTTACAACAAGTCAGGGCTGGATGAGCGCGCCACGCTGACCGATTTCGACTGGCGTTTCAATCCGAAACTGCCACGGCAAGCATGCTTCGAATTACACACCCTCAAATTTGTTGCCGAAGGTCAGAACGCGCTGCTCATCGGCAAGCCGGGCACGGGCAAAAGCCACGTCGCCAAGGCCGTGGCCTACCAGGCGACCCTGCAAGGCCACGATGTACGCTATCTGGAGGCGGACAGTGTCTTTGCGCAATACGCGTTGGGCAACAGCGCTGATCAAGAACGCCAACTACAGCCATTGCTCAACGCAGATTTGGTGGTGCTTGACGATTTGTTTCTGGCCAGACGCATCAGCGACAGCGCTGGAGAGCTGTTGCAGATGCTGGTTCACCAGCGCTACAAACTCAGACGCAGCATCGTCGTGACATCAAACCGCATCGTGCAGGATTGGGGGAAATATCTTGGAGACAACACCATGGCTACCACCATTCTCGACCGGCTGATGCATCGCTCGCATTTGCTCGAATTCGAGGGCAAGAGCTATCGGCTCAAAGAGGCCGCAACCCGATTTGCTCAAAACACCTCAATAAGCTCATAATCTGCCCGTCCTGCCTGGGGGATTTTGGGTGGCCAATGCTGGGGGATTTTGAAGTGGCCAACGGGGCATTAACCAACTAACTCAATCGCCCCAAAGCAGAAATTTATAGCTGAATTGAGAGACTGGCTACGCCAGTTCCCTCGAATGTGACGCAAGTAGCACTTCCACTGATTCATGTTTTTGATGATGTACTTGATCGTATTTCCAATACGATCAAGTACATCTCACACTGGACAATAATCTTTAATTTGCACAACTTATTGTTGTTTACGAGTAGCTACCAAGTTTTTCATCTTCTTGACGTTTATCTTAATATTCAATAAATTGAACATAGTCTCATTTAGAGACCTTAAGTTAATCTAGATCATCAACTTTTATGAAACATCTCACGCGACACTTAATCTTAATAATCAATCATTTTAATAAATATGAAAAACACCGTAGCTAAAGTAACTATTTGTTTAATTGGGTTGTTGATGGCCTTCGAAATTCATGCATTAACTGTGCAAGAGCAAGTTGAAGCCAGTCCTGCTGTCAAGGAGGCGATAGAGGAGCTCGTAATTGCAAACCATATCCTATATGACCAAGGCGCAGTAGATGGCTACGGGCACATAAGCGTTCGTAATCCCATAAATTCGAATACTTTTTTTCTAGCTCGAAGTGTTGCCCCGTCAATGGTGAAAACCGACGACATTATGGAATTTGATTTAAATGGGAATGCCCTAAATGGAGACATGAGAGTGCCCTACGGTGAGAGATTTATTCATAGTGGCATCTATAAGTTACGCCCCGACGTTAATTCTGTTGTGCATGGGCATGCTGCACAAATATTACCTTTTGGTTTAACGGGCACTCCTTTGAAGCCCGTTTACCATATGAGTGCATTTTTAAACGAAGGAGCCCCAGTTTTTGAGATTAGAAAATACGCTGTACCTGATCCCAATACTGATATGTTCGTAAGTAATGTGGCTCTAGGGCAAGGATTAGCTGAGTCGTTAGATGGCAATAATTTTGTAATTCTCAGAGGACATGGTTATGCAGCCACTGCGGATTCCATTCGAAAGGTGGTATTTCGATCAATATATGCAATTCAAAACGCAATGATTCAAACTGAAGCGATGAAAATGGGCAGCCCAATTTACTTGAGTAAGGAAGAGTCTAGAAAATCTCAAATTACGATTGAGAAGACGATTAATCGTCCATGGGAGTTATGGGTTCAGCAAGTTCAAAAGTCTTCTCACTAAGTTTGGTAATGTGTTGGCGCTTGCGCGGCTTACCCTTGGATATGGCGATCCATAAAGTGACGTTGATTTTGAAATAAATTATGAACGCGACAGGTAAGTGTCATTGATATAATGGTTGATATTACGGAATTCCAACCTCTTTTGGAAACTGCGATCAGTCAGCAATTACACTTAATGTCGGGAAAAACATAATGACAAATGAAGAAATTAAAGGTAATGGGCAAAAGGAATCGAACGATAAAGCCGAATATCTTGCTCAAATTAAAAGACTGGAATTAATTGGCCAACCAGATTCGACTATTGAAGTTACCCCAGAAGATTTATTCGCTATCCAAAACGAAATGTTAAATCTCCAATCCTGCATACCTCATTTTGTCTATAAGCAAGTAATGGACGGTAAAGACTACTACAAGGATATAACTGATGAAATGGAGGATAATTCGGTTAATCGTCGTTTGATGGCTAATATCGGTATTCAAATTCTCAAAGATACGCATACAGAAGTAGAGGTATTCGTAAAAACATGCGAAATAATTCTATCGCAATTAGCGACACATCCTGGTCGTGAAGCTTTTGAAGCACAATTCAAATCAAAATCCGATCTTGATAATGCATTGCGTCGCCGGGTTGAAATTATCGCAGGGTACATGTACGAACACGGAGGCATTATTCCTGACGCAATTGAAGCTGTTACAAAACTAGAAAACACTCAATTAAATGCCAAATAACTTCAACTAACACCATTTCAGAAAATTGCCAATGTTCGCTGAGTGTTGATGTAGCAGAACAGGATTATTATGGATTTTGGCTCGCTGACAAGGAAAATTCACCGCAGTTGACAGGATCATTTTCTACACACTGCCCCCTCATGAAACCCACGTGGTTGTAAGGCCCGACAGGCTTTATTACCAGATACCATAAGAAATTTGATCTGTCGGAAACTCACATTAACTGCTTATCCGCTTGAAGCGCGGCAATTCGGAACCGGATTCTGGGGATTTCATGCAAAGTCCGTAGATTTTACTTTCATGAGTGTCTGGATTCTCTGTTACCGAACTCACCCTGTTCACCCGCAGCCGTCATAAAACCACTCTTTCTCCCTGCTTGAAAGCTGTCATTTCTGGATTACTGGTGTTGTATTGTTTACTATCTTGGTCAATTTAAGCTTGAGCTTCCCATTTTTGTTTAATTTGATCGTTGAACATACTGATCTTCATCGGTCTACCGAATAAGTACCCCTGAAAGTGTTTGCAACCCGCTATCGAAAGTAGATGACGTTGCTCCTCAGTTTCGACGCCTTCGGCGATAACATCCAGGTTCATGCTTTGCGCCATGGCAATAATGGTATTGACGATTGCTTTATCATTGGTATCAACCATCAAATCTCTGACAAATGACTGGTCAATCTTGAGCTGATGCAAGGGTAATCTTTTGAGATATTGAAGCGAAGAGTAGCCAGTACCGAAGTCATCCAGTGAGAACCTCACACCAATTTTACTGATGTCATTCATGGTAGAGATGATGCTTTCTAAGTCATTCAACAGAATGCTTTCAGTTAACTCTAGTTTTAGCTTCGCTGGATTTATACCATGGCGTTGAACGATTTCCTTAACTTGCGCTGCAAAACCTTTATTAAGAAACTGTTTTGCACTCACATTGACAGATAGAATCAGATCACGAGTTTGGGGGTCCAGTTGCCAAGCGCTCAATTGTGCACAAGCTGTGTCAAGAACCCATTTGCCTATGGGAAGAATCAACCCAGTCTCTTCCGCAATCGGAATAAACTCACCCGGTGAGACCATGTTACGTTTGGGGTGCACCCAACGAATTATTGAGCTTTCCATAAATCATGACACTACCAAAGCGTAGCCTGCATCCAACAAGCTGCAATGATCGAGGGACGTTTTTGCGCACTCTTGAGTTTGTTGCGGGCGTTGGTGTGCAACTCGCCAAGATTCGCTGGACAGTAATTGGCCAACGCGTGTCTCTTGAGCCAAGCCCACAAATATTCCACCGGATTCAGGTCGGGAGCATAGGCAGGAAGAAATGCCAATTGGATAAATCCTTTGAGTTCGTCCAGATACTCGCGCACCATCTTGCTGCGGTGCGCTCTCAGTCCATCCAAAATCACGAGCAATGGCTTCTTGATATGCGACTTGAGTGCTTTCAGGAATTCGACAACCTGTTCTTTCTTGATGGTTCCATCGTGCAAGCGAAACAAACAGTTTGTTCGAGTAAGTCCGGCTATGACAGAAATATGATTCCAGTTGAAGTGAAACTGGATGACCGGCGTGCATCCTTTGGGAGCCCAAGTGCGTATGCGTGTGGGTTTCTCGCTGATACCGGACTCGTCTATGAATACGATTACTCTTCCTTCTCGCTGGGCTTTTTTTTAAGCGCAGGCCAAGTACGTCGCTTCCATTGGCGTACAGCATCTTCGCTCCGCTCCAGGGCTCGCTTCTCAGGTTTTTGTACGCTGAAACCCAATGAGCAAAGAATCCGCCAAAGTTGTGTTGTGCCAAACTTGACTCCATATAAACGCTCGATGACCACCCCCACTCGCTTGAGTGTCCATAGTTCTGTGCCAAATCCGTGCTCAGTTGGGTTCTGCAATATTGCATTGCTTACCCCTTCAAGTTGTGATGCATCAAGTTTTGCTGGCCTACCCCGTGAAGGAACTGCGCGTAACGCATCAATTCCACCCTCATCCAGTAGTCCTTTCCATGTGTACACCGTTTGCCGAGCAACTCCAACTTCCTCGGCTACTTCTGCTGGACGCTTTCCAGCGAGCAGCATCCTTCCGGCACGAAGCCGTTTTTTGGTTGCGTCGTCCAATCGTTTCGCCATACAACTTTCCTTCAAAAAGATCATAAAGGATATAACGCATGAGAAGAGATTTGGTTGTCATGTATTATGGAAAAATCAATAATGCCTCAGCACCAAAAGGTCGATTTTCCTGATCAACCTGTAATTGGTAATGCAGAAAAAATTGGTGACACTCAATCGCAGAGCGTAATTCACCCTCAAGAGTTACTCTTGAATTGATGGCTAATTGCACTTTGGGATCAAAAAATCGTAATGTATTGCGGCCTTCGCTTTTGGCTTGGTACATAGCAATATCGGCCTGTTTAAACAAATCATTGGGTATTTGTTGATGTCCGCTGAAAAGGGTTATCCCAATGCTTGGAGTATTTATAAGTTCACTCGTACCTAGGCGATACGGCTGACCAAGGGTAACCAATATCTTTTGACCTATGTACTCGGCTTCACTTGCAGCGTGCATGGCCTGTCCATCCAACCCCTCCAGCATGATCACAAACTCGTCGCCGCCTAGTCGGGCTACGGTATCGCCTTGACGAACGCAGGATTTAAGGCGATCTGCAACTCTCTGCAGGAGCTGGTCTCCTCTTATATGACCCAGGCTGTCATTAACAATTTTGAAGTGGTCGAGATCGATAAACAGCAGAGCGCAATTCTGTCCATTTCTATCACTTGAGGACATGGCATGGAATAGTCGATCTTGAAGCAAGCGTCGATTAGGTAACTCGGTTAACGAGTCATAGAACGCCAAGCGATGGATTTCATCTTCATTTGCCTTGCGTTCCGTTATATCAATGTGGGATCCAATATAGTTGGTGACTTTTCCATTTTTGTCTTTAACGGCAGAGATAGT
>Ga0316224_1000251_pt1 | contig 82311 bp, 87 predicted proteins | sample TBH18013metaG_FD_206254 | JGI IMG/M metagenome (GOLD analysis project Ga0316224, IMG submission 206254) | Freshwater microbial communities from Trout Bog Lake, Wisconsin, USA - TBH18013 | ecosystem: Environmental > Aquatic > Freshwater > Lake > Hypolimnion/Profundal zone | place: USA: Wisconsin... | reverse complement strand
ATTTTAAAGAACAGAAAAACCACTGTATTAGAGTGGCATGTTTTTATTTAATGCATTTTTGTTACTTTTCTAGCGCTCCATAAATCACTGCATTAAGTTCCTCACGATGCACTTTACGAATCTCCCCTGGTGCTACTGCCATCATCACAACCACCATTTGCTCTTTTGGGTCTACCCAGAAAATAGTTCCATTGGCGCCATTCCAAGTGAAGTCTCCAATATTGCCGTTAATCGCTGAGAGACCGCGCTCCATGCGTACTGCTACGCCTAGGCCAAAGCCATAGCCAACACGCCCTGGCTCAGTACCACCCACATTGTTTTTAATATCTTTATTCAAATGATTCGAGGTCATGAATGCTACGGTTTGAGGGCCAAGGACTCTCTTGCCATCTAAGCTTCCGCCGTTAAGCAACATTTGACCAAAGCGAACATAGTCGCCCGCGGTTGAGAACGCACATGAACCACCACAATCAAACTTTACTGTTTGATGTAGGATATCGACTTTTTGCGGCTTGCCAGTGAGCGGATCAATTGGTAATGGCTGAGCTAAACGAGCCCGATCTTTTTCTGCCACCTGAAAAGTAGTATTAGGCATGCCCACCTTATTCCAAATGCGCTCTTGTAGTACGCCTCCTAAAGACCTCCCTGAAATTTTCTCTTCAATGATGCCCAGCACATCAATACCAAAGCCATAGTCCCAAACAGTGCCTGGCTCGTATAACAAAGGTGTGCTTGCTAGCTTGTCGATAAATTCAGATGTGTTGTATTGCGCAGCAGCGGCTACTGAGCTTGCTGGGAATAGTTTATGTACTGGCGTTGTGCCACGACCACCATACGTTAAGCCATTGGTATGACGCATGAGATCTTGTACGGTTATCGGATTTTTTGCTGGCACAGTTGTGAGGTTGCCATCCGCATCTACTTTACCCACTTTCATCTCTTTAAATTGGGGGAGCCAATTTGAGATAGGAGCATTGAGCGGCAACTTGCCCTCTTCATAAAATGTGAGGCCCCCAACAGCTGCCATCACTTTTGTCATGGATGCCAAATTAAATATAGCGTCCGTAGTCATTGGTTTGTTATTTGTCTTATCTAAATAACCATAGGGCTTGAAAATAACTAACTTGCCATTTTTGGCAACAGCCAATACTGCTCCTGGCAATTGATTATTGGCAATCTGATCTGCAAAAAAGGCGTCGATTTTCTTCAGGCCGTCTGGACTGAAACCTTGACCGGGAGTGCTACTCAATGGCAAGGGTGCCTTTGAATAATCGGCAGCAAGCAAAGTTGTGCTGCTCAAGAAGCCAGCGCCTAGGGTCAGCGCAAGGCCAATAGCCTGTAATTTCTTCATCTTGTCTCCATTTTTGGGCTTTTGGGGCTTTGGTTACCCTCTGTTTTGAGTCATCTGAGCCTATTGAAGCAGACTTTTAATAGCTTAGGGTTTTCTCACATCTATATAGCTATGAGTTATATAGGATTGATTTTTGAGTATTTGAAGGAATATTGAAAATCCATGACAATCGTGAGCTATGTATAAATATGACCACATTGACCAAACCCTTGTAGATCAACGGGTTGCACAATTTCGAGACCAGGTAGCTAGACGCCTTGATGGCAGCCTTGCTGAAGAAGAATTCCGCCCGCTCCGATTGCAGAATGGCCTCTACCACCAGCGTCATGCATACATGCTGCGCGTAGCAATTCCATACGGATTATTTAACTCCAAACAATTGCGCACGATGGCCTTGATTGCTGAGAAGTATGACCGCGGTTATGGTCATTTCACTACTCGTCAAAATATCCAGTACAACTGGGTCACATTAGAAGATACACCCGATATTTTGGCTGAGCTTGCCAAAGTAGAAATGCATGCCATTCAAACTTCTGGCAATTGCATTCGCAATATTACGAGTGATGCCTTTGCTGGCGTTGCTGGTGATGAGTATGTTGACCCCCGCCCTATATGTGAACTACTCCGTCAGTGGTCAACACTGCATCCTGAGTTTGCGCACTTGCCACGCAAATTTAAGTTTGCGATTAATGGTGCCAAAGAAGACCGCACGATCCTCCTTTGCCATGATGTTGGCATTGAATTGAAGAAGAATACAAATGGCGAATTAATTGCTGACATCTATGCTGGTGGCGGCATGGGTCGCACACCAATTTTAGGCTCACTCATTAAGACTGGATTGCCATGGCAGCTATTGCCAAGTTACCTCACCGCCCTATTGCGCGTATATAACCGCTTTGGCCGCAGAGACAATCTTTACAAGGCTCGTATCAAGATCTTGGTGAAAGCCTTAAGCCCAGAAGAATTTGCCCGCCAAGTCGAAGGTGAATGGCTATTTAATAAAGATAGCGATGTCAACTTTACCCAGGCGGAGTGGGATCGTGTTGCTAAGCATTTCACCAAACCTGCATATCTGTCTCTAGCAAAGCTATCCGATCAACAAGTGATCAATACTGCGAGCGAAGCAGAAAGAGCATCTTTCGCAAGATGGCTAGAGCGTAATGTGAAACCGCATCAAGTACCAGGTTATGCCAGTGTGATTTTGTCACTCAAGCCTCATGGATCTGTTGCACCTGGTGATGCAACCATAGCACAGATGTTGGCCATTGCCGATTTAGCAGACCAATATAGTTTTGGTGAGTTACGTGCCACCCATGAGCAAAATTTAGTGCTAGCTGATGTTGAGCAATCCAAGCTTTATGAACTATGGCAAGAAGCGAAAAAGCAAAAAGTAGCCTTACCAAATATTGGCCTACTGACTGACATCATTGCCTGCCCTGGGGGTGACTTCTGTTCTTTAGCCAATGCCAAGTCTCTACCGATTGCTAAGGCGATTCAGGAGCGCTTTGATGATCTCGATTACTTATTTGATTTAGGTGATATCTCACTCAACATTTCGGGTTGTATTAATTCTTGCGGTCATCATCACGTTGGCAATATTGGCGTTTTAGGGGTCGATAAAGATGGTGAAGAGTGGTATCAAATCACTTTAGGTGGCGAACAAGGCAATGATGCTGCGATTGGTAAAGTGATTGGGCCCTCCTTCTATGCAGATGAAATTCCTGATGTGATGACTAACATCATCAATACTTATGTTGCTCAGCGCAATGATGATGAGCCATTTATTGAGACTTATCGTCGCTTGGGTGTGACAACTTTCAAAGAGGCGGCATACAAAAACGCCAAGAAGAAAGAGAAAGCTGAAACTGCTGGAGATGCATCATGAGTCTGACAACGAACATCATTGCGGCACATGATCACGTTTTGCATTTTCCGAAAGATGGCAAACCCAGCTTAGCCCCTAATGAATGGCTGATTTGGAGCAGCAGCCAAGATGAAGGTGGCCTTCCCGATTTAGAGCACGGCAAAAAGAAAGTGCTTGTACCGTTTACCTGGTGGATAAACCATCACCATGAAGCAGATATTCAAGCGAAAGCAAAAAATGGCCAAATTGGTGTTTGGTTTGCTGCTGATGACGATACCCTCAAACATGCTGATCTAGTAGAGCAAGGCAAGCAAATATGGCCTTTGGTAGCAGCTCACTTCCCCATCTTTAGAGATGGCAGAAGCTTTAGCACTGCAGCGCTCTTGCGAGATCGTTTTCAATGGACTGGTGAGATTCGTGCGATTGGTGATGTCCTTATCGACCAGCTATTACAAGGTGCTCGGGTTGGCTTTGATAGCTTTGCATTGCGTCCAGATCAAAAAACGGATGTTGCCCTCAAACAATTTGATTTGTTTACCGTTACTACACAGAACAGTTGGCGCAGCAAGCGAAGCTTGCTAGCAACCAATAAAGAGTAAGTCAAGAACCATGAAAAGCCACTCTTCATTCGGCAAGGTCTATTTGGTTGGTGCAGGCCCTGGCGCTGTGGACCTCATTACTATGCGGGGTGCAAAATTATTAGCGCAAGCGGATATTGTTTTCTATGATGCACTCGTAGCCTCTGAAATGCTCAATCTTTGCCCGCAAGCAGAAAAAATTGCAGTAGGTAAGCGCTGCGGCAAGCTTTCATCAGCTCAGCAATTTATCAATAAGCGCCTAGTCGATGCCGCTCAAAAGTACAAAATCATCGTTCGTTTAAAAGGTGGCGACCCCATGCTTTTTGGGCGAGCTGATGAAGAACTCTCCACACTCAAGCAAGCGGGTATTGAAGTTGAAGTGGTGCCTGGCATTACTGCTGCCCTAGCTGGGGCAGCCAGTATTCAGCAATCATTAACTCTGCGAGGGGTCAGTCGAAGCGTGGCTTTTGTAACTCTAGCCCAGGCGACTGAAGGCACTGAAAGTCAAAGCCCGGCTCAACCCATCTCCAACCCAAATGCTGATACTCTGGTTTACTACATGGGTCGTAAAGATGCCGCCAAGATTGCTCAGCAACTCATTGCGCAAGACAACCATCACACCTCTGATACACCTGTACAAATTTTAGAAGCTGTCAGCACAAGCAAAGAGCGTCAATGGGAAAGTAACTTGGGTGAACTTGCAAAAGGTAAAGCAGATAGCTGGTTTGATAGCAATTCACCAGCACTCATCATGGTGGGTGAAGCCTTAAGAAATAAAACTGAAGCAAAAATTACAGAATCAGAGAGCCCTAGCTCCAAAATCAATGATGGCTTGCAAGACAGCAGCATCCTCACCAACGGCAGGCGTCGCGCTTAAAGTTATTTCTGGAAATTTTTCCTGACAAGCAGATAGCAATACTGGGAAATCATTACGTAAATGGCCGCCCTGACCAAAGAAAACCGGCACCACCACAATCTGGGTAGCTCCCTGCTCACTTAATGCGGCAACTGCTTCTTCTAATGAAGGCTGCATCATCTCTAAGAAGGCTAATTGAACGGGTATGCCCGCATGTTGAGCACGCCATAGATCGGCGAGTCGATCAAATGGCTCTCGCCAACGAGCATCTCTAGCGCCATGGCCAAAAAGAATAATTGCCTTCATAAATCCCTTACACTCCAATAACAATGACTCATATTTCATGAATCTGCTTATTTATCAGTTATTTGCTAAGACCTAAGCTTAACCTTTATTTTATAAACGCGTAACCAAAGATCTCTTCATGGAACTTCTTCATTCTCTAGCTAGTCAAACTTGGTTTATTGTAATCATGGCCATCATGCTGATTGGTGGGGTTCTCTCAGCCGTGCATCATGCTGAAGTCATTGCACATAAAACTGGAGAACCTTATGGCGCTTTGGTGCTTGCGATCAGTGTCACCATTATTGAGGTCTCTTTAATTATTTCCATGATGCTCTCGGGACATGATGGATCCCAATTTATTGCTCGTGATGCCGTATTTGCCACCGTCATGATTGTCATCAATGGCGTGATCGGTCTGTGTATTTTTATCGGCGGCTTGCACCACTATGAAATGTCTTTTCGGAATGAAGGCACTAACTCAGCACTTGCAGTCTTAACCGCTTTGGCCACTTTTATTCTGGTGATGCCGATTGTGACTACCAGCACACCAGGACCAGACTTCACCAAGAGCCAATTAGCCTTTGCTGGCATTGCTTCGTTTGCACTCTATGCGGCGTTCTTATTCTTTCAAACAGTTAGTCATCGGGACTACTACCTCCCCAAGACAGAGGAAAAGAAAACCGATATTAACTTTCACGCACCTAAGCCGAGCAATCTAAAGACCGCAGTCAGTGCGGCACTTCTAATTTTGTCGCTTATTGTTGTGGTTGGTCTTGCAGAGTTACTTAGTCCTGCTATTGAAGCAGGCGTCAATGCGGCAGGCGCACCCAAGACCATTGTTGGCATTGCGATTGCCATGCTGGTCTTACTTCCAGAGGGCTTTGCAGCGGTCAGAGCAGCAAAAGCAAATCGTTTGCAGAGCAGTTTGAACTTAGCGCTAGGATCAGCGCTTGCTAGTATTGGCCTATCAATTCCAGTAATTGCTGTGATTGCAATCTATTTCAATATTCCGCTAAGCCTTGGAATTAGCAGCCTAAATATCACGCTAATGTATTTAACCTTCTTCATTGGCGCCCTCACACTGGCTATTGGCAGAACTACCCTACTACAAGGCGTAGTTCATCTTATTATTTTTTGTGAATATTTATTTTTGAGTTTAGTGCCTTAGCAATAAAAGATATTCAGGCCATACACAATTTAAAAAATTACTTTGGGCCTTCAAGCAAGCCATTAAAGATATCAAGGGTTAAAAACGCGGCTTTTGGCCAATGGAAATCCTTATATCGCTGTATGCAATTAAATCTTAGGCTCTCCAATAAAGATTCATCAGCCAATAAACATTCAAGACCCTTTTGAATAGATTCAATACTAAGGGGATCAATAAATAAAGCGGTATTTCCAGCAACTTCAGGCATTGAAGAACAATTTGAAGTCAGCGATGGAGTGGAAAATTTCATTGCTTCGACTATAGGAAGACCAAAACCCTCGTACAAAGAAGGAAAAACTAAAAATTTTGCACGTGAATATAGGAATTCTAAATCGCTATTATTGATGTAGCCCAATACTTCAACCTTATCTTCAAGGTTATAATTTTTAACCATCTGATGAGTAGAAATATTGCCCCATCCATTGCTACCCACAAGCAAAAGCTTAAGATTGGAGACTAAGTCTGATGGAAGTCTTGCAAAAGCTTGTAGTAAGCGCAGCAAATTCTTCCTAGGCTCGAAAGTTCCGACGAAAAGAATAAATTCACAATTATAAAATTTATCAATAGTGGGGGAAGGAGACAAATTTATTACCTGCTTATTATTAACCCCATGGTGAATTACAAATAGCTTATCTTTCGCTTCAGGAAAATCAACTAATATATCCCGAGCTGTACTATTTGAGACTGAGATGATACAGGAGGCTCTTTTAATTGCAAATGGAATAAAAAAATAGTCAAGAAATCTTGAAATAAACTGCATAGTATGCGGCGCATATTTATAAGTCATATCATGAATAGAGACAACTGACTTAATTCGAGAAGATAAAAAAAGAGGGAAACGATGTGTTGGAGACCAGAAGAGATCTACTTTATCGGATCTTAAAAAAAGTGGTAGTAAGATCTGGGCCCACAAAAATCTAAAGCCCTTAACTTTGATATTAAAAGTATTAAATTTTATATGCGGATGATTTAGATTCAAAAAATCAAGAGGGACAGAATTCGAATAAAAAATCCAGTGCACATTTGGAGAAATTTTAAGAATTTCTGGAATTATTTCAACAGCATATTTACCGATACCCGTAATAGGATTAGATATACAACTAATATCAACACCGATAGTATAATAAGATTTAGATTTTATCATTATCAGTTATTACATAATAAATAAATGTTGAAAGCAAAACAATATAAACAATTTGATTTCTAATTAATGGAAAAGACTCAATATAAAATGCAATAAACAGAAGAAGTATGAAGTACCTTGAATAAAAATGCGCCCAAAAGAAAGAAAAGATAGTGCTTGAAATTAAAAATATTAATTTAAGTTGGGGTAAAGTTAAATAACCAGTAATAAAATATCCTAAATAACCAGTAAAATATAGAACAGATGATAAAATGAAAATGGTTACAAGAAAATATATATTTGAAAATTGAATATTACTATCTAATAATTTATTATATTTAATAATAATTATAAATAGTAAAAAAATTAATAAAAAAAATAAATAACTATTATTAAATGAGAAAGTATGTAGTTGATTTTCATCTACAAAATTAATTAAGTTAAAATAGTCTCCGAAGCTAGACTGTGAAATCGATTGAAGAGAAGATAGACTACTGAAATTATAATTAAAATTAAGAGGAATAAAATCAAAGAATATGCCATTCGCATAGTCAAATTTATCGTATTTTAATGGATACTTGAAGATTTGATTAAATAGAGAAGAGTAAATTAAGCTAGAAAACTTCGAAGAAATACCAGATATAGAATCATGTGAAATTCTAATGGATCGAAGTTTAGAATTATTAAAAAATAGCATTTCATTTATTGGAAAAATAGAACTAGAACTACTATTTTTTAACTTAAATTTTTGATTTAAAATAAATCCATTTTCATAAATAAATTTTAGATTGATATTTATTAATTTAGAATTATTATTAGTGAAGAACTCTAATTTATTAAGTGCATACGTATTTTTAATAATATCAATATTTATATCATCATTCAAATTTTGAGAAATAAACTTTTCATCAAATATAATTGGAAAATTATAATGAAGTGCTTGTGGATATGAAGTTATAGTGGGTTTAAATAAGTAGAAGGATAGTGGGATTGATTTGTGAAATAAAGTAATATGTATATTGTTATAGTCTTTAAATCGATCAAGAGAAAATGGAATACCTTTATGTATATTATATTGATGGGTTAGAGTGGTACCATTATGATCATAATTTACAAGCAATAAAAGGTTATCAATATCAGATAAAAAGGTTATATATAGATCCTTTAATTCAGAACTATTTAAGCCTAAAGATAGTGACTTATCATCATATATGAAGGACGAATATACTGTATTAGCTCCTGATTTGTAATAGTAGTCTTTTATTTTTTTACCATTAAAATAATTCGTATTTATGAAAAATTTGATGTCTGGTACTTCAATAAAACCTTTTGATTTAAAATTAAGGTTAAATGGACCACCAAGATTAGATATTAAAGTATCAATTTGTGATAAAACAAGAGGATAAGGAATTTGAGCTGTATTAACCAGCACTATAGAGTCTAACTCTTTATTACAATGGTTATTAATTAGAATTTTATTGAATAGCCCAACATATGTATTATAGGCCGGTGAAATATCGATTGTATCTCTAATAATAGAATTATTTATTTTAGAAGTGGATAAAACATTAGTTAAAAATTCATTCGCAGTACTGCTATTGATCGGGGTCTCATAGTCAACTTTAATGAGCCCATTTTCCCTTAAAGTGGTTAAATTATATATCGGTGATTTAATATATATAAATAACTCACTAATTGATATATTATCAAAGTGAGGGATATTTATATCATATATATAATAATCTTTATTAAATTCAACAGGGACTAAGGAAGAAAATTCAAAATATTTAACAAAGAAATTATATGGCTTTTTGTATGAAATATTTACAGATTTTAATTCAATAGATTTATTTACAGTTATTCGTATTTTACGAATATTAGGTACATTTAAATTAATTCTTTTTTGTATTAAATAAGTGTTGTTTTTTAAACTTTTAATGACTGGGGGGTTTATATTCGTATTAATATTAAAGTATCTATCTAAATAATATGCATATATATTTTCATTAAATTTTAAATCAAAATCTAATATATTATTTAATAAATAAGTGTCAGAATTACTTACTAAAACATGATGTTGACTATAATTATTTATAAAGCTCAATTTATAAATATTTGAGCAATTAGTGCTATTATCTTGATTTTTATAGTTAACCCAAATTTCGTTGAATTTTTTGATATTGATATTATCATCTGCAAAAGAGAACGTATTAATATCACTATTTTTTAAAATCAAATAGTCTAACGTTACAACTTTATTTTTAGTTAAAGTTTCAAAATTTGCAATATAAGAACTATATGAATAATTTGAAAATATACAAAGAATGGTTAATAAAAAAAATCTCATATTTACTTAATTTTATATATCATAAATCCATCAAAGTTTAAAATTAATTCGTAGTTCGTAAGTCGTGAGATATAATCAAAATACTTATTAACAATTACTTCATCATGGCATTTTCCAAAATACCAACTACATCCATCTGCGTTAATAAACAGTGGAATCTTAGTATCTAAAATTACATAATCAGCAATTTTTGTATTAGAGCTAAGTGAGTCGTCAAATTTAACACCCTGTGGAAATAAGTAATAATAATTGCGGCTACTAAGTTCACTTGTACTAATATTATTTTGTGTTGATACTGCAATAGCTGTATCTCTAGGTATATGTTTAATTAAAAGTTTACTTATTTCTAATTTTCTTTCGCTAGGAATGTATGCTCTCCAACTATATTCAGATATTTTATCATTCCAAAATAATCTAGAAATAGGAGTGGAACCAAGATATATTAATCCACATAGTGAACAAACTACAACATATATTTTAATGCCATTTTTGTATAACGAATTAGAAATAAAATTATTTAGTGCAATTAATAATGGTATCGATGTGGCAGCCAAATAGTGGTTGTTATAATCAAAATAATTTTTGTTGAGAGATAAAATTCCAATCAGAAATATTGGCATTGCTGGAATCAAGTACTTAGGTTGAAAAATTGGTATGAATCCTAAAATACTAAATGGTAAAATAAGAAATAATAATTTATTAATATAATTGTAATCAAATAATGCATTAATATTAATTAGTGTATTAATATTCAAAATCCATGAATATGCATTACTACTCAATGCTCCATAATTTCCAGAATTGAACTTTGGCATAATATATATAACTGCAATAAAAAACCAAAATATACCAAATAAAAATACGAATATACCTAAATAAAATGCACGAATATTCTTTTTATTAACCTGATCAATTAATATATACAATCCAAAGAATGATGAGACTAAAGCATAAGGCTCCTTTATCATGCAAATCAAAACTGTTGCAATACTAACTCTGAAATAATTTCCTTTATCATAGAATAGATAGCAAAAAAATATTAACGGTAAGATAAGAACATCTAAGTGAAAATCAAAAAGTGTCATTATCCAAATTGGCAAGTTTACTGAATAAATAAAACCAATATAATTATTTATTTGTTTATATAAGAGATAGCCAGTTAAAATAACTATAAATGCTTGTAAATTAATTAAAAGGTATCCCTTAAAACTTACGGGAACAATATTAATCAGCAAACTAAGCGGGAGAATAAGTGGTTGAACATGACCCGTTACAATAATACTTGGATTACTTAATGCATTACTAATGTTATGAATGAAAAAACCTAAATCTGCTACATTTGATGATAATGAATATAGCCTTAAATTAACCTCTAAAATTAGTATTAAATATATTATTAGTATTGTTATATTCAAAAATCGTGATCGTATATTATCCATAATGATTTTTAATATAATCCTTATACCTTATATGATAAAAAATAATTACTATTATAGAAATAATATACCCGGCACAAAGTAAATACTGTAATATATAAATAATTATATAATTAGAATTTTTGTTGAATATTTCTTTAATATAGAAATGATTGCCAAAGTCATATATATTACTTCCATATTTAGAGTATGTACATTTATTCATTAATATATTTTTAATTAATATTAAAATATTATTATTGTCATTTTCACATAACGCCCAATAGGGTGAATATGACTCTGCCATATAAATATCGCTAATATCTTTAATTTCAAATAATGAAAATTTATAACTTGATAGTCTTTGGTATGATATTGTTTTTCCATCATTACCCCTTAGAATAAAATTCTTTTTTATTCTTTCATAAACTGAAATATCATCATTATCAAATAGATTGATAAAGACTTTATTTGAAAAATAATCACCAAATGAAATTGAATACCCAGGAATCATTGCCTTTCTAATTATGTATATATCAATTAATCTATCTTCATTAAAATAATCTCCCGAAGGGAAAACATCACCTATGTATTTATTTACAACTACTTCGCTTGGATTAAATCTCCCCCCTCCAACAGAAATGGATCCATTTCCAACCGAAAATGCAGCGTGGGTATCAATGAATGACTTGTAGTTGCCCACGTATCTGTCATCGTTATAGAATCTTTGCATTACTCCAGTTGGCAAAAATAGAGCTCTTAGCTCTTTTTTTTCCTGAAGAATATTCTCTACGTCAAAATAGCTTGTTGGATAATGATTAGTTATAAACGCCAATGAAAATGTATTTGGTGCTGGATTATTTAAATTCATTACCCAGGGAACCGATGACATTAATACGGATGTTAATGTAGCGATAAATATTATTATTCTGTATACTTTAGATTCAATATTTAAGTACAAATATGCGAGTGTTGATACATATAAAAAATAATATGGAATAATATTTCTGCTTACTTGTCTAAAAATTGCAAATCCTGGCAAGATAGAAAATATATTTCTTGCTTCCATTACTACATATAGCATTAATATCCAAAAAATTGCAGAGAAGACTATAACTTTGAATTGATATATTTTATTTAATTTATTTATATTTAATAATACCAATATAAATGGAACTAATAATAAACCCTGTGCAATATATGGAATATTATAAGATATTGAATTTTCATATGAATTATTATATAAAGATCCCCAACCAATTACTGCATTTATTAAATTAAATTGACTATCAGCAGATATACTTTCAGGTATATTTACTATTGCATTTATATTAAATTTTCTTGAGCCATAGTTAGACACTAGATAAACTACTATCCAAGATGCGGAGAAAACTAAATAGTAAATAAATGCGGTAAAATATTTTCTAAGATAAAATATTTTTAACTCTTTTTTTAAAATCATTACAATTACAGTTAATACAAATAACCATAATATAGACTGAATTTGTATTCCCATCACCCAAATCAATAATGTCTGAATTATAATATTTTTATTGATATTTTTTTTATCAAATTTATATATATAATAAATATAAATCGGGATAAGTGAATAGCAAATATATGCATTTAACCACCCCATTGTTAAAATATTAAATGCTATTGGTGATAAAATGTACATTAATGTCAATAATAAATTATAATTTTTATTATAATTTATTAAAAATAAAAATTTATATATATAAATTGCACTTAGAGTTGTTACTAATATTATTAGTAACTTCGCATAATACAAATAACTAATTCCTATGATGTCGAATAGCTTATAAATGATCCTATAGTGAAAACTTGAGATTGTCTCTATTGATGGGACCCCAAAATTTGCTTTTGAATTCCAGGCATTAAATGCAGAGAATATATCTATTTGACTTGAGCTTTGTGGAAGTGTCCAATCACCCCCCATGTACACTCCAGTAGGAATCAGTAGTTGTAATACAAATATAAGGGCTCCTATCATCAGGATTTCTTTATATTTTTCCAGCCTAAAGATTATTGTCATTGCCTGTAGATATATAAGATTTTCTTCAGGATACTTCTAGGTAAAAATATTATTAGATTTATGTATATAAATCCTATTAGATTGAGATATTTTAACCCCTTAACTTTTATTAACATCCCTATAATTTCCCTTGATGTTACACCGTATGCGTATAAGGATATACAATTGTTTATCAATTTTCTTGAGATTTCTTTATCCAAATTATTACAACCAATTTTTTTTACAAAAATATTTCTAATCTCATTTAATTCTGTAAAATATTTAATATTTGTATATTGCATGTTTGCCAATTGGTTTGTATCGTTTGATAGTAGCTGCTGATAAAAACCGTCTATGTACACTCCATATGATTTATTTTGCTCTATAGAATGCATTCCAATATAGTATTCTGGGTATATTGTTGATTCATTAATGTTTTTAAATATTTCAGGATTATTTTTCACAACCCATCCACCTATTGATGCTAAGGCGGATTCGAACCATAAAACCCCGATACTCTTTTCATCCCCTTCCCTATAAACATAATTTTCATCAGAAAATTTTGCCAGTCGAGTATTTCTATTGGATAAATTAAATATTGAAAAGTTTGATGAGGCAAAATGAATTTTATTTTTTTTCATCCAACCCGCCATTTTTATAAGATTCTTTAGGCTTGTTACCCTGTCATCAGCCCCTATAAATGTTACATATTCACCTTTTGCCATCTGCCCCGTGAATTGTAAATTTTTTGAAAATCCTATATTAATTTCCTGCTTAAATAATTGAATTGATAACTTATCTCTATATGACTCGATAATTAATTGGGTGTTATCTTCTGAGCAATTGTCACTAATTACTAATTCAATTAGATCCAGATATTTAAATTCTTTAACAAGACTATCTAAAAGTCTTTTTATATGTAATTCGCCGTTATAAACTGGTATGCATATTGAAATTATGGGGTTTGATCTCATCTCAATTTTTAAAATTTGGCAAATTTGAGTCTCTGGTTGAAATTATTAAATTTTTATCTACCCTCCATTCATATCCAAAACTATTCCAATGGACGCCTAAATCATTTTCCGGTGAAAAAAAGGCGCTCATCATGTATTGCATTAGAGAGTCTTTCTTTGCATAAAACCCATGGGCAACGCCCTCTGGAATATATATAGAATGCCCACTTTCTCCATCTAAATTCAGTTCAATAAATTTTTTGTATGTTCGGGAATTTTTTCTGGTGTCTAGAAGTACGTCTGTTACTGCTCCTTTTATACAAGTAACAATTTTAGAACTAGGTTGATCACCTCCTTGATAATGCATTCCCCTTAAAACCCCTGCGGTTGAGAATGTTATAAATGATTCATTACACAAAAACTCAACCTTGTTACTACGTAAATCTAGTCCGTTATAACTCTTCCAAAGCCATCCTCTATCGTCGCATCTAATGGGGCTTATGATTAAAACTGCACCATCAATTTCCAAATTTGTTAGAGTCAATTCACTCAAAATCCGAACCCTAAATAATGTTTTATTTTTTCAGCTACATATTGAAGCTCTTCCAGTTTTAGGGCTGGTTGAATGCCCACCCAGAAGGAATTGTTCATTACAGTATTGGTATTTTTTAAATCACCAGAAATTCGATAATTTCTACCATGCATGTATGGCTGTTTTGTCACATTGCCAGAAAATAGTAGTCTTGTTCCAATATTATTTTGATTTAAATATTCTACCAATTCATTTCTAGTGCAACCTGCAGTCTCCTTCAGTGTCACCATGAATCCAAACCAAGATGGGTCAGAGTGGGGTGTTCTTTCGGGAAGAATTATTGCTGCCTCACATTCACTTAATAAGTTTCTTAATGTTTCAAAATTTTTTTGCCTTTTATCGATAAAAGACTCCAGCTTATCTAATTGGGCTAATCCACATGCAGCCTGCATATCAGTTATTTTTAGGTTATAGCCTAAATGACTATATATATATTTATGGTCATACCCAAGGGGTAAGTCACCTAATTTCCAAGAAAATCGTTTTCCGCATGTGTTATCACACCCCGGTCCACAGTAGCAATCTCTACCCCAATCTCTCATTGACTCCGCAATTACCTTTAACTCAAGATTATTGGTATATATCGCTCCGCCCTCACCCATGGTAATATGATGAGCCGGATAAAAACTTAGGGTTGCAATATCACCAAATGTTCCAACCATCTTACTCTTATACCTTGATCCCAATGCATCGCAACAATCTTCAACCATCCATAATTTATGCTTATCACATATCTCTTTGATAGCTTCTAAATTAAATGGGTTTCCAAGTGTATGCGCCAACATTATTGCCTTAGTCTTTTCAGTGATTGCTTTTTGAATTTTATTGATATCGATGTTGTATGTTGGTATCTCGATATCGACGAAAACTGGAATGGCGCCCATTTGAATAATTGGGTTTATAGTTGTCGGAAATCCTGCAGCAACACTGATGACTTCATCACCAGGCATAATTGCCCTACTTCCAAGTTTGGGGGAGGTTAGCGCTGCAAATGCTATCAAATTAGCAGATGATCCAGAGTTTACGGTAAGAACATACTCACATCCAATAAATTTAGCCAAGCGTTTTTCGAACGCCTCATTAAATCTTCCTGAGGTAAGCCAGCCATCAAGTGCTGCTTCTACCATATTTCTTTTTTCTGATTCGTTTATGACTTTTCCCGATGGCGGAATGTGATTCTCTCCAGGCGCAGAAATCTTTAATTCACTGTCTTCAGCCGCCTGATACAGCCCTACCAGATCAAGAATCTTTTCTCTAATTTGTTCTTTATTCATAATTTTCTATGTAAGAATTTATTTGATCATATGTAATTCCTAAAATTTGACCTGGATGTTTCTTCGCTTCCTTATGCCATTCAATTGTTTTTTCAACCGACTGCGCAAATCCCCACCTTGGTTTCCATCCTAGAACTTTCTTTGCTTTAGAGCTATCAAGAGATAAACTAGCCGCCTCATGAACTCCACTTAATTCAGAAATATTCCATTCTAATTCTTGAAACTCACTCTTAAAACAATTTAATACCTCTTGAACAGATCTCACTTCGGTTGCTTCTGGTCCAAAATTAAATGCCTGTGCGTACTCCCCTTTTCCATTAATAAGTTTATCTGCTAGTAAAACATACCCCGATAAAGCATCCAAAACATGTTGCCAAGGCCTAGTGGAATATGGGTTTCTTACCTGCATCAGTGAAGCATTATCAATAGCTCTAAATATATCGGGCACCAATCTATCTGGAGAATAATCGCCGCCGCCGATTACATTCCCGGCTCGAGCGGTTGCTATGTAGATATTTCTTTGCAAAAAAAATGAGTGCCTATAACTATTTGCAAGAATTTCAGAGCATGCTTTTGAAGCTGAGTAGGGATCTAATCCACCCAAAGGATCTACCTCTCTGTACCCCCATAGCCATTCCTTGTTCTCATAACATTTGTCGGATGTAACGAAAACCATCGCTTCAACAGAGTTTATTTTACGTATAGCCTCCAATATGTTGATTGATCCCAAAATATTGGTAGTCCAATTATGTACAGGATCCCTATAGCTTTCTCTTACATATGCTTGAGCCGCTAAATGAAAGATAACCTGTGGCTTCTCCTTCTCAAATAACGCGTTAACCGCATCCGCATCCCTTACATCAAGATAATTATTTGAGGTAATTATTGAATCGACGCTGGCTGCTAAAAAAAATTTAGCGTTATATTCATTGGCGGGTAAGGATGCGCCAATTACGCAAGCACCCATCCTGGAAAGAAGCAAGCTCAACCAAGTGCCTTTAAATCCGGTATGACCCGTTATAAGGACTCTTCTTCCAGACCAGCAACTATTATTTAAGAGCATAGTCCCAACTTAATTTTCTCTATAACTACATCCATTTCTTTCTCTGTAATATCGTAATAACTGGGAAGGTTAATTCCTGAGGAACTTATTTTTTGAGCCGTCTCCGAAACCGGGTAATGAGAAAACATTGGGAAACGAGTTAGAGGATAAAAAAATGGGCGCAACCCAACCCCCAAATTATTTGCATTTTGTACGATTACATCTCTTTCATCTTCCTTGAGAAGATCAACGCAAGTTAACGCAGGCAACCAAAAAGAATTTTTTTCGTCCTCACCTTCATAATTCATGCTTAAATCTAAAAATTTTTCTAACTTAGATCTGTAGTTATAAAACACCTCTCTTTTACGGTCAATAAAGCTTTCAATTCTCTCTAGCTGTCCACATCCTATTGCAGCTTGAATATTCGACATTTTATATTTCACGCCGACTTCATCCATCCAAAACGCAGTGTGTTTAGATGGTCTTCTACCGTGATTTGACTGCAAAAGAGCTTTCTCATAAATTTCTGCATCCCTACAAACCAACATGCCACCCTCACCGGTAGTAATGGTTTTAGTTCCGTGAAACGAGAAAACACCAATATCCCCGATACTTCCAGCTTTTCTCCCATGCAATTCGGAGCCCAAAGCTTCTGCTGCATCTTCGATTAAATATAAATTATGTTTATCACATATCTTACGCAATTCATTTAAGTTGCATAAATTGCCATATAAATGAACGGCAATTATTGCCCTAGTATTGGGCGTGATTAGGCTCTCAACTTTAGAAACGTCCATACACCAACTAACTGGATCTATGTCAACAAAAACAGGAGTTGCCTTTTCATAAATCAAGGGAGAAACCGTAGCGATCCAAGTAACCTCTGGAACAATTACTTCGTCTCCAACGCCTATACCCAATGCACGCACAGCAATATGCATTGCCCCCGTGCAGCTTGATGTCGCTATAGCATAATTAGTGCCTAAATATTCTTTGAATTTAACTTCAAATTTATCTATGTATTCATAACATTTTTTACCCCAGCCATTTGCGACTGCGTCATTTGCATAATTAATTTCAATGTTTGACATTGAAGCTTTTGCAAATGGAATATCAAATTTTTTTAATTCGGCCATTCGATCACTCCCAGGTTTTCCAGGGGGCATCTCCGGATTGCCATAATTTCTCCAATAAGTTTCTCTCGTAGATGGTATCCATAGGCTGCCAAAAACCAGAATGGAGGTATGCATTTAGATTTTTAGTCAGTACCAACTTATTTAATGGGCCCTCTTCCCAAACGGTATCGTCCCCGTCAATATATTCCAATACTTTTGGTGATAAAACAAAAAATCCACCATTTATAAGCCCCTCGCTACCAATAATTTTTTCCTTAAAGCTATGAACTTCATTCCCCGTTATAGATAAATTTCCAAATCTTGGTGGGGGAGAAACGGCGGTGAGTGTAGCCAATTTACCGCTTCTCTTATGTGCTGCTAGACTAAGGGGTATATTTATATTTGATACCGCATCTCCATAGGTAAGGAAAAACAACTCATCATGCCGTATAAAATCAGCAATTTTTTTTACACGACCTCCAGTCATGGTTGACTCACCTGTATCTACTAAGTGAACGGTCCAAGGTTCGGACTTTGCATTTAAAAAAGTAATTGCGTTAGTTTCCAGCGACAGTGTTGCGTCTGCATGATGTAAGAAGTAGTTATAAAAGTACTCTTTAATAACATAGCCCTTGTAGCCAAGGCACAATACAAATTCCTTATACCCCCAACTTGCATAAGATTTCATGATGTGCCATAGAATTGGCTTACCGCCAATTTCAACCATAGGTTTTGGGCGTAGGACTGATTCTTCGCTAATACGAGTCCCAAGCCCCCCTGCCAAAATAACAACTTTCAAGCACTCCCCCATAATTTGTTATTTATTGATAAAAATAAATCGACCAACAAATGGATCTTCGGATTTAAATTTAGCCATTCCACGCCCTTCTACAAAGTATTCCAAATCAAATGGTGTATGACTAAACTTCTCAATAAAGGCTGTCGAACTTTGAAATCGACGGAAATGCTCACCAAATATATGGGTTTGAGTTTTATCCTCCTCAACCCTAAACTCAAAGTAACATTTATCTCCAGGACTTGAATACTTTACCAGCATATTTATGAGAGTGTTTTCGTCCTCCTCCGTTAAGGAATGATTGAAGAACCTACTGTAAAAAATCAGTCTTTTGCCGCCCCTAGAAATATTAGAAAAAAGATTGGCCCAACTGGACTCGATAGTAAGGTCGTAATTAAAAAAATTATTATGGAGAGATGGGTCAGATGTAGTAATGGATTTAATTGCAGAATCCGAACGATCAACACCATAAGTTAATATATTCTGATTTAATAAAAAATAAAGAGAATCCCTCCCGTTACCACAACCTAAATCTATTAATATATCGCCAGCGCTTATCTCAATAGAAGTTAATACGCAAAATTGGCTTGGAATTGAAAATTTAAACTTTTCGTAAAACTTGTTCCAATCATTCATGGGCAATCTACTCATAACTCTCTTTCTCTAGCGAAATTTATTAACTTAATATTAGTATATTTTTTAGATTTAACTAAAATAATACCAATATATAAACAGATAGATCTAAACAAAAACGTTACACAAAGTATTAAAAATATCAGAGGTATCTGATCTATTAAAATTCCGAAAATTAACAGATAGCTAACGGTAAAGAAAATTTTTGTAACACTATATTTATGTACGTCAAGCATGCTCAAAGAAACTCTATCTTGGAAATTTAGTTGGCCATATTTATCAAACAATACTGCCCATAAATCTTCATAGGATAGCGCGTTGGATGACAAGCGAGCATTCAACATTGAATTAATAACTTCAAAAAGGCATAGGGTAAATGCGTGAATTACTAAAAATACTATACCTATCTCTCTAATGCTAGTACTAAATAGCCCACCGTTACCTGTAGATAAGAAAATTGATAGAAATATCATGTACATAAAAATTTGATCTGAAGACTCATCCAAAAATTTACCGACATTACTAGTACTATTAGTCTTTCTAGCTAATTCGCCATCAACAAAATCAAATATCGTAGCCAGGAAAGCAACCAGCAACCCGCATAAATTATTAGCATACCCTCCACTTAAGAAATAATATGTTGCAAACGACACGCCTATCACAAACCTTAACAAAGTTACAGAATTTGGAGAAATTCCAAGATACATAAAAATAGGCACAAAAATTCTTGCAATCGAAACTTGCAAATGTTGCAATATATTAAGAATATTTTTATGCTTGAAATAAAACATTAATAAGCCTTTTAATTTAAATCGATTCATTAAAATGAATGTTGCCGATAATCTTTGCATTTATTTTAGATTTATATAAGTCTACTAATTTCCTAAGTAGATTTTTAGGTAAAATAACTAAACTGACACAAATAAAAATAAACTTTGGATCTATTATTATTATCGGTTTATTTTTTAATAAAATTAAAATTTCTTTAAAAAATAATGATGTTCTAGCATGGCATTTTATTTGTATTAACCCAAAATAATTTCTACAAATATGATCATAACCCCATGCTCTAAATTTTGAATACTTTTCACCAGAAAAAATAGTGTCGTACATCTTAAGCCATGATTCAGTCGGAGAGGACTCATAAATAGAAGATAATTTCCTCGTCTGACTATCTTCAGTTCCAACAGCAACTATGTAATCCTTTAGATAAACACAATCATGTCTCAACAAAATTGAAGCAAAAGGATAAATATGTGCTGGGAATACATCGTTATGGAAACCGTGATTCAGATATTTTTTCCTGTAAGCCAATCCTGATAATTGGCCAACAGACTCAAATATTTTAAAAAAGTTTTTTTTACTCACATCTTTAGTCAAAGATATGATAGTATCTTTATTTGCATTAGGCGGATATATAGCTCGGATAGGCAGATGAATATTCTTACTAAACCAAAAGTATGGCCTTGTTATAACTCCTATATTTTCATTTTCACTAAAAATAGTTGCAATTTTTTTTAATGCTCCCTTAGCTAGAATATCGTCTTGTGCAAATAAAAATAAAATATCACCAACCGCACAGGAAACTAAATATTTGAGATTAACTGGATAACCTAGATTTTTTTTATTAATATATAAATTAAGTTTATCGCTATTAAAATTTTTTACAATTGCAATTGTTTTTTCTCTTTCTTCAATATTAATTTCTCCACTATCCTCACCTATTAGAATTTCAAATTCATCGTAATCTTGACTCAATAATGAAGTCAATGACCTAGCGATCAAGTGTGAACCCATATATACGGGTAATATAACTGAAATTTTCAAATATATTACCCCCTCAAAAGAGATATGAAATGATTTTTTATATTGAGCCAATCATATTTTTTGACAAACTCTATTCCTGCCATATTTATCTCTCTATTGACCTTTAAAATATCAATTAAAACCTCACCAAATAGCTGAAAATCAAATCTTGGAATTTTAATAATTTGATCCTCATATACCAGATCATACACACTAAGATTCCAAGAAATTACCCGTGTTCCGCATGCTAATGCTTCGGCAATTGCAATACCAAAACCCTCTTCATGACTCGGAAATACAAAGGCCTTTGAAGACCCTAATATTTCATACACGGTATCAGTTTCAAGACTCCCTAATATAAAGATATTATTTTCTAATTTAAGTTTGGAGATTTCTAAATTTAATTTATTAATAGTTTCAGCGCTACCGCCTCCAATAATGGCAAGCCTAGCGTTTGGCAAACTATCAGTTACGATTCTCCATATTTTCGGTAAATCAAAAATTCCTTTACTGTCCTTCAGCCGCCCCAGAAATACACCTTCATATTTATTTCCATCGGACAAAGTCAAACTCTGGATTCGTGACATATTAATCCCCGGGGGAATTAATAATATTTTCTCTGCCTCAAAGCCGATTTGAATAAGGTGATCTCGTACTTGGCCATTAATAACATGCACACAATCAGCTTTTTTGATCATCATTAGAGATATCTTTTGAGAATATTCTCCAATTAAATTTTTGATTATCGTACCAGGACGCACCCTCCAATGTGGGTATATGTGAAAAACACATTGAATCCATCTTGACCTATTATGAGTTATCTTATATAAGAAAGATGGAATTACGTCAGGAAAAAAATCAGATGAAGCATAAATTACTTCATATTTTTTGAAAATTAGCTTGATAATAGCCCGAATTGACGATATTAAGTAAGAAGTATATATGTTTTTATTAAATAGCTCAGCATCTGTTATGCAATATTGCATATTTTTTATTTTTAATTTAACTAAACTACATCCCAGCCTTGAAGAATACCAGGTATAAATTTCTTCATCTCTTTTTTCAAAGTTAAATAACTCCCAGACAAGCTCATCACCACCACTAGTGCTTCCACCCTCACTCCAAAGTGAATTTTGTAATATCGCAATTTTCACCTATTTTTATACCTATGGTTAATTACCATCCACAAATAGAGCAATCCAACTAACGCTCTATTAACATACATAATCGAGGAAAGAATTGGATTATTAATTAATTTTTTCCATTTTCCAGCCTCGACATAAACTCCAAAATATCTATAATACAATCCAAATTGCCTCAATATATCCCCATCAGTATTGCCCCACTTTTCTATATACCACCTAGAATCAGACATATATAGCTTTTTTTTGCCTAAATATTTTCCTAAATTCATAGCTGATTCATTATGGAAAATATTTTTTTTCATAATAGGAATATCGCCAGTCACACTCTTTAATTTCTTACAGAAATCCCAATCATCGTAACCAAACACAATGTTCGACTGATCGAATCCTCCGGCCAATTTAAATATACTTTTTTTAAAGAATCTAGGTACATCTAAGCATGTTGCAGTATAAAACTGACGCTCATGATTCCTAGACTTGCAAAATATACTTGCACCAATGATGATTTCTGGGCTGTAAACTGCATCATATTTACTCATATATTCGATTGCTTCTTCAAAAAAACCGTTCTCAATCATCATATCGGCATCGGGTATAAATATGTACTCACCTGAAGCGAATTCAACTCCTTGATTAATTTGCGCCCCTCGATAATTTTTTATTTCAGTTTTTGACGAATTTCTTAATGTATGATAGTGGACGCCCGCGGATTTTGAAATCTCCCCAGTATTATCTTTTGACTGATTATCAATGACGATTATTTCAAAGTTTTTATAAGATTGTTGAGTAATACTGTTTATACAGTTAAGAATGTTTTTTTCCTCATTCTTAGTTGCAATAATTACGGATATTTTTTTATTATTCATGAGTGTCTAAATTTGATTAAATAATTTAATTTACTAATTAACAACCTAGAATTACAAAAATATAAATGTCATATTGCCAATTAGAAATAATAGTATTTCCTTGCTCCTTGGTCTTGCCCTTTGGTCACTGATGCTATCCGCAGTAATTTATCTAAATCTACTTCTTAATTCTTTGGTAAAAATCCCCTGAAGAAATTTAACTCCATAATAAATGTGTGTTAACAACACATATGGCAATGCTGCAAAACCAACCCTTATGTTGATTTTTTTCCAAATATCAAGAAAAGCAAGTGCTAAAACTAATAGGTACATATAGAGTGGAAGAAAAAGAAGTTGGGGCCAATTTGTCGTCAAGAGATATCCAGCTAATGATGCCATTAAATATATGGCCAATAGACTAGGGGTAAGATATAAAAGTTTTCTTGATGTTTCTGGATATTTTTTAAAGAAAAATCCTCTGTGCAGACCATATGCCCCAATCTGCGCTAAATGTCTTTTTAAGCCAGATCTACGATGATGCCACACCACCAGCTGTGGTATGTATAAAATTTTTTTGTGCGTATTTTTGAGTAGATCCAAACATAACTTAGTATCCTCGCCGGGCCAATACTCAGTATTGAAACCGCCAATCCTAATAAAGTCGGATTTTTTTACAATTAAATTCACTGATGGCCAGTCATACACCTGCTTTTCAACTCCAATAGACAGATATCTCTCTGGGGCGCCTCCAGAAAATCTACTCACAAAGACAGCCCCAGATACTTTTTGCCAAAATGAATCGTTTTGAGGCGTTATACCAGGACCCCCAAGAGCTACAACCTCTTCATCATCAAGGTAGTCGTTTGCTACTGAGAGGTAATTGCTCGATGGGAAGGAGTCATCATCCAAAAATACCAAGATTTCACCCTTTGATTCCATAGCTCCAAGATCTCTTTTGGCTGCTGGCCCAACTCTACCAGATGGTAATATGCGAATCTTATCGCAGAGCCACTCGTTTTCACAAAACTCATTAGGGAGAATAATCAACTCCCAGGCTGGGAAATCAAGCTTTAAAATATGAGGTACAGTCTCCCGAATATAGTCATTAATCTCCTTTACTGGAATAATAATTGAGTACTTTATTGACATACTCATGTTGCATTACGCGTAAGATTGAAGATATGTTGACGTACACGGCGAATTGCTCGCACGCTATATGTAAATAAAAACTGCCAGTCTCGCTTTCGACCGCGCAATAAGAATTGAAACTGCCTTATGATAAATAAGGGATTGAACGCAATTCCGTACATCTGCTTAATCGCCTTATAGTATTGATGATGAGGAATAGGGGTCCTCACTATTAATTTACTCATATCAAAATCATTGTAGTCATCAGTAAGCAATACTCCCTTCTGAATACATTCTTGATGATATGGAGTGTAGTCCAGGGGTGTGCACAAAGTAACCTGAAGAGTTCTAGCTAATCCACTAAGCATTAGTCGCTTAACCTCAGATACAGTTTTATCTAGTTGTTCTTGTGTTTGCCAGTAATACCCAACCATGATAGTTAGATGTGGGTGGAGTCCATACTTGGTTAACCAATTCAGACAATTTTCGACATGCTGAAGTTGGTATCCTTTATTCAATCGCTGCAATGTTTCATCATCCGCAGCCTCATAACCCAATAAGACAAATCGGAAGTTAGCCTTTCCCATCAGCTTTATCGTATCTTCATCCAAATATTCGAACCGTGTATTAATTCCAAAATAGCAATTTTTTTTATGTAATCCACGATCTATAATCCCTTGCGCAAACTCTCTAGCTTCCCTACCTCTATACCAAACCCCTGAGTCGTCAAAAATTTCTTTTACCCCATAGTTATTAATAAGATTCTCATATTCATCAAGACTACGCTCCACAGACATCAAAGAAAATGTCAAGTCTGGTCCGTTGTATCTACAAAAAGTGCACTTTCCAAACATGCAATCTCTAATTACACTCGTGGCATAAGTGCCCGGGGTTTGCAGAAAATTACCATTCTCGTAAGCATAGTTTTTCCATGAGACTAGATCCCTATCTATCAACGGAGAATTATCCAAGGGCTCCACCTGACGAAAATTCCCTGTGGATCGAACTTCTCTACCACGCATACGAATATGCAACCCTTCCAAAGGGCATGTCAACCTCCATGCGGGATTCTGGTCAATATAGTTAACAAGCCTATGTAAAACAAAATCAACATTACTACTTCGAATGACTACATCGACCATAGAAGACTGCATCGTCTCTTCAGGCTTACGCATCGAATGGTAACCAGTCAATGCAACTATAGTACGTGGGGACCGAGACTTTATCTCATCTATAGCCCTCCAATAGAACTTCATGACCGGCGTAGTGCTTTCAAATACTACGATGTCTGGATGCCAGGCCAATAAATCAGTCAACCATTGATCATATGTTTTAAGCTGAGCGTTACCATCATCCCAAAAAACATCGTGTCCACCCTGCTTTAACCAAGTAGCAGCTTGCGCATAGGTAACGGGCAATAAGTACGTAGGCTCTTTAAAGAATTGCACATTTCTATTTTGAGACACCATCGCCTTTTGACCAAGTTGATTAATGATTGGTGGATATGAAATTGCTATACGCATATAAATCCTAAAAAAATACTTCACTTATAATTTGATTTCCGCTGATCCCTAAACTTAGGAGAATTTCAACGGTATCGATGATCATATTTCGATTGCCACAGAGGTAAAATAATGCATCATCGGGTGGATGGTTATGCTTAAGATAATCAGTAATCCTCATGCTTTCTCCACGAGGATTAGATGAGATACAAGGTATGTATCTTCCAACTTTATAATCATTAGAATCATACGTTTCGTTTGAATAACGTATGCCATGAATTATTGTGTAATCAATATCAGGGAATGTTTTTACGAATGAGTGAAATGGAGCGATCCCGGTACCGCTAGCAATAAAGAAAAATTTTGATCTCTGTTTATCCAAAGGGATGCAGAACTCACCATACGGCCCATCTATTTCAATCCCATCCCCGGGCACCATTTTTTGCAATCTAGAGCTAACCAATCCATCATCAATAGCACGTATTAAAAATACTAGGTTGAGATCGCCTGAACCAGAATATATTGAATACTCACGATTAATTGACGTGCCAGGAACTCCAAGATTAAAACACTGCCCAGCCACTACACTTAGATTTGGTCTCTCGGTTACGAGTTTAAATACATTTTTTGTTAAATGAATTACGTCTATTATCTTGTAATTTTTCATATTTCTCTACTTGTAGTCTGCATCTTAAAATAAATAAATAAAAAACCAAGCAATAATAACAATAATCCAGATATAAAAATCACTAGAAGTATTTTGTCTAAACTCTGATGGAAGTTATACATACAGATTATTTCAATTGGAGCAATAAAAATAAATAGCCATGTAAAAATAACCTCGTTTTTTGCAATTAAGAAATTTTCCGCCAACATTACCATTGACATTGGTAGAATTGCAAAACCATACCATTTTAAGATGTATTCCGCACCACTGTAGGAGCTTCCATATATATTTCTAACCAGTAATTCTGAGAATAAGAATAGGAATAAAGCTGCCATAAAACAAATCAGAAATGTAATAAAAAATAAACGATAAAAATTCGAATAGTTCATTTCACCCCGAGAATGCAGGCTTGCAACATAAGGAAAAATTACAATCGATACACCCCCAGGAAGATATAAAATCGTTCTTCCAATAGTGGCAGCTGCGGAGTATAGGCCAGCATCAAGAGATGGAAAAAATCTATTTACTAAAACTACGTCGAGCTGAGTCATTATTGCAAATGCGACATTAGCTAACAATATCGTCATTATTGAAAGGCGGTCACGAAAATTAATAACCTTGTAAGCGTCTCTGTGAATAACTAGATTTTTGTAATAGTTATTTTTATTAATCGAATGTATTTTAAAAAGACCAAGAAGTCCAGGTATTAATGCGGCAAACATCATCCCAATTAAAGCGCCATTAATACCCATGCCTATTAGAATTAAAAAAGGTGATATTGCTAGTTTTATAATCACTGAAAAAATAGATGTAACAGCTAACCATCTGAAATATCTTATTCCCTGAAAGTATGCATTATTAACTGTTCCAAAAGACCCAAAATAGGTAATTAGTAAAAACAAAATAATTGGAGTTATCGATTCGCATTTAAGAAAGTTTCCAATAATTTCCATAAATGGCATGCAAAAAATTATTAAAAGAATACCAACGCAAGCTAATTGGGTGGTAATTTTTTGATAATAATCTGAAATATCTCTTAATTTATTGCCGCCAAAGAAAGATGAAATGCTTCTGGAAACCAACATAGAAATTGCACCCAGAGGAGAGCTAAAAACAGTTCCCAGAGATGTAATGGATATTAGCACTGCATACTCCGCAGGCTCCATCATTCTTCCAACAATTAATTGATAAGCATACCCCAGCACTCCACCAACCACACTAACGAGAGTCATGCCTAAACTAGAAGACAATAAGCTTGCTAGGCTTAACCTTTCTTTGGGTGATAATTTAAAATTCAACCCTAGCAATTTATACGGTCTCTAAAAATATACAGAGGTCTATTTATAACTTCCGTATGAATTACCCCTACATATAAGGCAACCAACCCAAGAGCCATTAATACAACTCCAATTAAAAAGGTATTCACAACCACAACCATTGCCAGCGGTGTGTATATCCAAACTTTCATCACAACATAATTAGCAAGCATCCAAAGAAATAATATTCCGCTTATTAAGGATATTGAAACCCCTAAATATCCAGCGAGTCTCAACGGCCATAAAGAAAAAGAGGTGAGACTATTTACTGCAAGACGCCATAGTTTGCCATAAGAATATGCGGGCTGACCATTGACTCTTGCTTCCGCTTTAAAATTAACGTAGGAACGTCTAAATCCCATCCAATCCATGATGCCCCTAAACATGCGCTCACGTTCAGTAGTTTTTGCAAAAACCTGAATCACTTTTTTATCATACAGCCTAAAATCTGTTGTCTTTGCCTTTAGATTAATGCCTGAGATCTTACGCATGAGCCAGTAATATACATATGATCCAAACCGCCTAAAGAAAGGCTGCTTTTCAATTTCCGTGCGAATAGTCACTACAATTTCAGCGCCTTCTTCCCACCTATTGACTAATATTGGAATTAACTCCGGAGGATGCTGAAGATCACCATCAATACAAATAACGGCATCAGAATTCAATGCTTCATGTGCCCCAGCTGTTAAAGCGATTTCCTTCCCAAAATTACGTGAAAAATCAAGGGCTTTAACTTTTTCATCACAATCAGCAAGTGTTTTCAAAACTTCAAATGAAGAATCAATACTTCCATCATTTATAAAAATATATTCCCATTTAAATTGCGGCATTGTAGTTAAAACACCCTCCAATCGAGAGTAAAGATTTAAAATATTTCCTGCTTCGTTATATATGGGGACTATGATTGATATTTTTTTAGTGATACACATTATTTTTGATAGGATTAATATTATTGATTCTAAATTTTATACTAGATAGTAAAAGCTTATAATGATTAAAGTTAATCACCAACTAGCAATTCAAGCAAAATACAATTGACTACCCCCATAAAAGTACTCCATTTTTATAAAAATGCACTTCCTGAGACAATTGGGGGCGTTGAGCAAGTCATAGATCAGATCGCGCGTGGCACTGCAGATTTAGGGGTCATCAATACTGTTCTGGCACTCCATCAGACGCCACCTGATATCCCGACTCCAATGCATGGTTATGAACTCATTAATGCAAAGCGTAATTTTGAGTTTTCGTCAAACGGATTTTCTAGAGAAGCCGTCGGTAAATTTAGATATCTGTCAACCAAGGCGGATCTGATTCATTATCACTTTCCATGGCCCTTTGCGGATTTTGTGCACCTTTTGGTTAACCCCAAAAAGCCAACTGTTGTAACGTATCACTCAGACATTATTCGTCAAAAATTATTGCTTGCACTTTACCGCCCTCTTAAGAAAAAATTTTTAAGATCTGTTGATCATATTGTTGCTACATCCCCGAATTATCTCCACACAAGCTCAGTTCTACAAGCCTTTTCAGAAAAAACAACCATCATACCGATTGGTCTTGATAGGGATAGCTACTCAAAAGTTAATAAAAATCTAGTCAAATACTATCAAGATCTTTTTTGCGGTCGTTTTTTTCTTTTTGTGGGTGCGTTTCGTTACTACAAAGGATTGCCCTCTCTTATTGAAGCGGCTAAGACTGTGCCCTATCCCATTGTGATTGTTGGGTCTGGGCCCATAGAAAAGAAATTAAGATCTATGGCGGAAAAATATCAAGTCAACAATATATTTTTTTTAGGTCACGTCGATGAAGATATCAAGAGCTCGCTATTGGAAGCTTGCTACAGCGTAATCTTTCCATCGGACCTTCGATCAGAGGCTTTTGGAGTATCTCTTTTAGAGGGGGCTATGTTTGGTAAACCACTTATTTCATGTGAAATTGGAACCGGCACTAGTTATATAAATATAAATAAATTAACAGGCTTAGTTGTTCCTCCTAGAGATCCAATAGCTTTTGCAAATGCTATGACTTGGCTTTGGAATAATCCAGACAAAGCAATTGAAATGGGTAAAAGCGCGTTTGCTCGCTATGTAAATCTCTTTACAGCAAGGAAAATGTCGCACTCGTATTATGAGCTCTATAAAAAACTTTTAAATCGCTAAAGCAACTATTGTGTTCAATAAATATCAGGGTAATTCAATTAAAAGATTCCCCCTCCTTAAGAGGGCTTATGTTATCAAATCAACTGCAGCATAAAGTACCTTTTTTAGACTGGTACGTATGAGTTATTTTTTCCAACTAATTTCTACAATTATAGTTGGGACAATCTCGCTCTTTCTTAGTTTTTTTATTGCAAGAAAAATGGGGGCTTCTGATTTTGGCCAATACTCAACGGCGCTAGCAATCGGATCGATTTTGGCTATTTTTCTCGATGGAGGTCTACGTAATCTTTTAATGCGCGAGTTTACTAGAACAAGTGACCATTTAAGTGGAATGAAAGTAAATCTCCCGCAAATTGCGATGGGGCACTCTCTAATGGCAGCCTTAGCAACAAGCGCTTTATGTCTTATGCTAATAGCAGACAACTTATATCTTGCACTTACAATCATTTGGTGCTTTTGGGGTGCGGTAATTACGCAATATGCCTCATCACTTTTGAGGGCCGAAGGCAAAATAAACAATGATTCTTTGTGGCAAGTAAAGCAAAGAACACTTACGGCTTTATTAATAATTATTGCAGTTTTACTCGGCTACTGTGAGGTATATCAGGTTTTAGGAGCATGGGCTATAGGGGCATTATGTGCCAATCTTTTTTTTAAGGATGGATTTAGATTTAAGCCAAAATTTAAACCACTTCTATCTAGTAATATAAACATTTATCGCACACTATTACCATTTTTGTGTATTGATTTATCTACAAACATTTACTTCCGATCTGATCTGATTTTACTTAGAGTTTGTCAAGTATCAAACTTCGATATTGGTCAATATGCAGCCGCCTATCGCCTAATAGAAATAACGACCATATTAGCCGCCCCATTTTCAATCAGGATTTTTAGAAAAGTACGCATGCTTCACAATACAAAATTTTTGCAAAAAACATATATTGCAAAGATGTTTCTCGCTAGCGTAATTTTTGGTCTTGCGGGATCAGTAATCATCCAGCTAGTTGGAGAGCCTTTAGTAAAGTACACCTATGGAACTGATTTTACGCAAACGCCAGAATTACTCTCCATATTAGGCTGGATGATCGCATTATTAATACCAAATACTGTTCTTACACAAGCCGCACTAGCTCTTAATTTTGAGAAATCTTACGCACTAACTGCCACATTAGCAGCAATTGGCAATATAAGTTTAAACTTTTGGCTAATCCCCGAATTTGGGACTATGGCGACAGCCTACTCCAGCATAGCCACTGAACTGATAATACTAGTTGGTCTTTCAATTTCTATTGCGCGTAAAAATTAGTAGCAGCCTCGAACAAATGATCAAATTAGCAAAGGGGCGCCCGCTTTCAATCTACAACAAATTGAAGCTTGTTGCCCTAAATTTAAAAAGTGTTAGATGACATTCTTTTAATAATATGCTCAAGTGTTAGATTTGCTTGCCACCCCAACATCTTTTTTGCCTTAGCTGGGTCAGCTTGGCTAACTTTAATATCTAACGGCCTAAAAAAAGATTTATCAACCTGAACATATTTTCTCCAGTCAAGGTTATAAGATAAAAATGCTTTTTCTACAAATTGCTCTAAAGAATAAGAGATACCTGTTGCTATCACAAAATCATCGGGACTTGGGGATTGAAGCATCATCCACATTGCCTCTACATACTCTGGTGCCCAACCCCAGTCACGAGTAATATCTAAATTCCCCAAGACTAAGCTTTTCAAATTTCCTGAAGCAATTTCTCTTGCACCGTTTATGATTTTTTGAGTTACGAATCGTTGTGGGCGAAGTGGAGACTCATGATTAAAAAGCAATCCAGTACAGGCAAATAAGTCATATGCCTCTCGATAATTTGCTACCTGCCAGAAACCAGCCGCTTTAGCAACTGCATATGGGCTCCTAGGTCTAAAGGCTGTTTTTTCATCTGCTGGGCTGCCTCCAGTGTCACCGAATGCCTCCCCTGATCCGGCATTATAAATTCGTATTTTTCTATTAACAAACCGAACTACCTCCAGTAAATTAAGAACGCCGGCCGAAATACTTTCCATTGCCTCAACAGGCTGACTAAAAGATAACCCAACAGAAGTTTGTCCAGCTAGATTGTAAATTTCTTCTGGTTCAAATTTTGAAATAACCTGCAATACACTTCGAAAGTCATTTAATGACATAGAGGTCAAGCTAACCTGAGATCTAATTCCTAATTTATCAAGGTTTGAGAATGAACTAGCCTCAGCATCGCGTGAAGTTCCAATTACTTTGTACCCCTTTGTCAATAATAGTTGCGCTAAATAGGCTCCATCCTGACCAGTTATGCCGCAAACTAAAGCTATTTTTCTCATATTAACAATTTATCACAAAACATACTCGGAGACTAATCGCTCATGTACACATTAAAGGTAGCTTATTTATATCTTGTAAGAATGATAACAAATATCATGTTTTTCAGTAAGGCCTAGTATTAAGATGAAATAGAAAATTAAAGATATTATCTAATTTGCATCCCGTCGAATGACTAAATATTCTGGTATTTGATACCTGACGATACCCCAATATATCCAGACATAAGTTACAGCAAATACCAAGGCAAATGCTTTTAATGCCAAGTGGTAGCGCCAAAATAAAACTGCAGGAATGACAGCAAATAAAGTGAGCAGCCAAAGATATGGTGAGGTCATCGCATTGTGCTGAGTTTTAATCCAAGCCTCATCCGAATCAGTTGACCATCTCACCACACGTCTATAAATCATTTGATGTAAGTGAGATGCATCTGGCGCACCAGGGTGCGTGCGCTTCAAAATGACTCGGCGATAAATGGTGAAGATCGTCTCAAATATGGGATACATGCACAACAAAAGTGGAAACCACTTTGAAACCTCTGGATGTCTCGCCGTAAGAAGAACAGACAACTCAGCAATCCAAAACCCAATGAAATAGGCTCCACCATCACCTAAAAAAATTAGCCCACGGGGATAATTCCAGACTAAGAATCCCAGCAGGGCACCAACCATCGCCAGAGCAGCAATCATGATTTGGTAATCAGAAACCTGGAATGCCACATACGCTAAGCCAGCCAAAATAATGACTGCCACCATACTGGATAAGCCGTTGTAGCCATCAATAATATTAAATGCATTTGCCACGCCACCAACTGCAATGCAAGTAATTGCGATGGCGAACAATGGGTAGCTCAGCATCAAGTTATCAATCCCTAAGATTTGCACTGATGTAAGCCAACCATCCAAGAAGTAGCCCGCAACAACTGCAGATAACATCGTTGCAAATAAACGAAATTTGACGCCAACGCTTTTTGTAAGGTCTTCAACCAAGCCAGACAAAAATGCTGGCAAAGCACACATCAACAATATAAGCCCAAAGGTTCCAACTATATTATTTTGAAAGTAACGAAAGGCTAGGGACAGTAATATGCCTATAAAAATTCCGATGCCACCAATTCGGGGGACAGGTATCTGGTGGAATTTTTGAACGCCAGATAAATCAGAATCTGCCGTATACCGTGCATGTAAATGGCTATAGCGCACAATCCATAGCGCGGAAAGAAGGGACCCAAGAAACGCTAAGACTAGAACTGACATAAAAAACTATAGTAGCTAAATCTGGCCCTGATAAATACTAGCTCGCGTTTAGCGAGTTGATTGCATGTATCGATCACTGAATGATTGCCTATGCAAAAGGAGAAAAGCATTGGGCTATTTGCGACATTCAATAATCAAGCTTTCGAGCCTACGCTCGCTATCGCTTGACTCAAGATAGTCTAGATCATCAAAGTACAGGCTGTTACCCCATTGCCCAACTACTACGTCTTTAAACCCAATCTTGGTTAATAGACTTGATAGACTTTCAAAGTCATATGCCATCTGATGACCATGGTTGTAAAGCATCCCAGTAAAAATTTGAGCATGGGTATGGTAATGAAATTCGTGCTCAGGTAAAAAATTATTGCGATACCAATCAAAAAATGCGCTTTTACCATTCACATAGTTGGTACACCAAAGGCGAAAATCAGGTAATGCAAAGCGCATGACGCCACCATCCTCCAGGGAGCGAAAGCAATCTTTAAGAAATTCAACGCCCTGATCACGATTTAAGTGTTCAAAAAAATGAGAATGGTAAATTCTTTGTAGAAAATCATTTTGCGCAGGGATGCCCTTTGATAAGTCATGCTTTAAGATAAAAGCACCTGGCATCTCCTTAGACTCATAAATGTTGTGCTCACGAAAATCATACTGATTTCCTAATGGCGCGTCATCGATATTTAAAAACCCTTTGACTAATATGCTGCCACATCCGATGTGATATTTGACAAAAGATTGAGTGCTCTTGCCAGAGAAAAGCGCTTGTGCGTCTGCACTGGGCTTTATTTTATGAGGTAAGCGGCGTAGCTCCAGTCTAAAGTGAGACAAACCTTTATTTAATAGCTTTCTTAGCGACACCGTGTTTTCCTCAAAAAGTTCTTTGATTTTTCTTGCCAAGTATTATCACTCATCGGCCGTAAAGCACACCCTAAATCACGAAATACTATCCCACGCACAACTCTTAAGGCTATCAAAATAGGGTTTCGACTCTAAAGAACCCTCTTTGGGAGCCCATAAAGCTAACTCTTTAGCAGTATTGGGGTCAAAGGGTCCCTCCTTAATCTCAAGCAAGGTGGCACTCGGAGTCATAGCAATAATTGTGTGCCATTCCTGCGGGTATACCTCTGCACCAAAAGCATCGCATGAATGACCAACATATTGCTGGGAGCCAAATAGGCTGATGTGAATAATTTTTCCCTCATCATTAAATTTAATGAGAGAGAAAAATCCCTGTAAAGCCACTAAGGTTTCCAATTTCGGATCCACACTGTGGCGATGTGGCTGAATATAACTATCACCATTTACAACATTGATTAAGCGCTGACAATTATCACTATAGCTAGCATGTAAATTTAGGTGCTGTCTTTGTCTAGGGGAATTACTAGCCTCTTGAGACAAGGAGTTTAAAAATGATGCGCTAAATCTATTCATTTACGCCTTACGCCATACCGTACGATTAATATAGTCAACATAACTTGATACTATACGTAATATTTTTTTGGAAACGTCGCTGGCCTCATAATCTGGCACGACACCAAAACTAGAGCCCTCATGTTTTGGTTGGCTCGTTACAATACGAACAGCATCTAGGACTCGGTCAGACTTTAATCCTGACATAATTAAGGCGCCAACATCCATGCCTTCTGGCCGTTCATGGGCATTACGAATGGTGATTGCAGGCATACCCAAGATAGATGCTTCCTCGGTAATAGTTCCGCTATCAGAGACAACGCAAAATGCCTCCATTTGTAATTTGTTGTAATCAAAAAATCCAAATGGCTTGCAAAATTGAATTTTGGAATTTAGCTCAACACTAGGCAAAGAATCCATCCTATTTTGAGTTCTAGGATGCGTAGAAATAATGACTGGAAATTGATAGGCTTGCGCTAGGGCATTTAATGACTCAATAAGATTCAGAAGGTTTTCGGTTGAATCTACATTTTCTTCGCGATGAGCACTGACTAAAAAGAATTCTTTTGACTTTAGCCCAAGCTCTCTTAATACATTTGATTGCTGAATTTTAGGGCCGTAGAAATCAAATACTTCCTTCATATGAGAACCAGTCTTAATAATCGTTTCAGGTCTAATACCTTCAGCAATTAAATAACGGCGAGCATGCTCGGTCAATACTAAATTGATATCGCTAAGATGATCTAATACTTTACGGTTTAATTCTTCAGGAACCCTTTGATCAAAGCAGCGGTTACCTGCCTCCATGTGAAATACCGGAATCTTTTTTCTTTTTGCAGAAATTACTGCCAAGCAAGAATTCGTATCACCGTACAGCAATACTGCATCAGGCTTTTCCCTTTCCATCACCTCATCGGATTTGATAATTACCTGTCCAATAGTTTGAGCAGCATTCTCACCGGCAGCTCCAAGAAAGTAATCTGGCTTTCTAATGTTGAGATCATCAAAGAAAATTTGATTTAATTCAAAGTCATAGTTTTGACCAGTGTGCACCAAAATATGATTTGTATTTTTGTCAAACTCATGGATCACACGACTCATCTTTATTAATTCAGGACGTGTACCCACAATAGTCATTACCTTAAGCATTTAATTGCTCCTTAATGAAATCGAGGCCCAACAGTAACTCTTTTATCTGGCTGACATCAAGCCGCTGAGTATTATGAGATGTGTAATCCTCTGCTCGGGAAATGCTCTCTTCACCCTCGCTAAAATACTTTGCATAGTTCAAGTCTCGAATATCTGCAGGGATTCTATAGTACCGACCCATATCTATTGCATGAGCCATTTCTTCACGAGATATTAGCGATTCATATAACTTTTCACCATGCCGAGTTCCAATAATGCGCAGAGGTACAGATGAATTAAAAATTTCTTTGAGCGCTATTGCTAAATCATGCATTGTTGCTGCAGGCGCTTTTTGCACAAAGATATCGCCCTGAGAGCCGTTGGTAAATGCATGGATAACCAGGTCTACAGACTCATTCAGAGACATGAGAAAACGAGTCATGGTGGGGTCTGTAATCGTAATAGGATGGCCTGATTTGATTTGATTAACAAATAGGGGTATGACCGACCCTCGTGAAGCCATAACATTCCCATACCGCGTACAGCAAAGGACAGATTCTTTTTCAGAATCAAGCTGTCTAGATTTTGCTACAACAATTTTTTCAGCCATAGCCTTAGACATCCCCATAGCATTAATGGGATAGACCGCTTTATCAGTACTTAAGACTATTACTCTCGATACATTATTGGCAATAGCTGCACTTAATACATTTTCAGTTCCTAAAATATTGGTACGCACTGCCTCTAATGGGTAAAACTCGCATGATGGGACCTGTTTTAAGGCTGCAGCATGAAATACGTAATCAACGCCCTTCATCGCTTGAGCAACACTATCGTAATCTCGAACATCGCCAATATAAAACTTTAGTTTGTCATTTAAAAAAGCAAGTCTCATATCGTCTTGTTTTTTTTCATCACGACTAAATATGCGAATCTCTTTAATATCAGTATTGAGAAACTTTTGTAATACAGCGTGGCCAAATGAACCCGTCCCACCAGTAATAAGTAAGACTTTATTTTTAAACATATGCTTTCCTATAGCCATTGAATATTAATTAGCTCATCCCATGATGGCACTACATAGCCCGTCTTTTCCACAAACTTTGTTGGATCTAAAGACCTATTTATAACCAGCGCCTCATTGGGAACAATCTCAATTTTCTTATTGTAAAAGTTTGCCAAGGCTCCCAACAGAGTATATTTATCTATGGGGGAACTAGCTATATGATAAAGCCCAGAAATTTCAGCATTGGGCAAAATTATTCTTTCCAAAACATTTGCAAAATACTTACTAGGCAATCCACTAAAAACAGCCTTGGTGTATCCCAAGCAAGTACCCGAGGATGCTAAAAACCACTCCAGCAATCCATGCTGGGAGGTAATTTCTGTTCCTATGGTTGAAATTCTCAAGGTCAAGTGAGAATCGTAAGTTACCTCACCCAATATTTTTGAGCGCCCATATAAATCCATAGCATCTGGCACGTCATTTTCCGTATACATGCCCTTACTACCTGAAAATACGCAATCTGTACTGATGTGAATAAGTCGAATTTTATACTTGGTAGCAATTTCGGCTAATTGATGTGGAAATAACGAATTTACTCTAATTACATTAAGCCGAGCCTCATCAATATGCTTAGTTATACCTAACGTATTAACAATCACATCTGGACGTAATTTAGCTATTAGTTTATCGAGTGGTTGGATTGATTCTCCTAAATTAAATTCAATCAAATTGAGAATCTTTGGCTCATCAAATGCTTTTAAAGCATTGTGGTTGCGATAGGTTCCAAATACATCATGGCTTGAGTTGTTGGACAGGTAATTAAAAATATTACTTCCGATTAAGCCGCTTGCACCTAAGATTAATATTTTCATAATTACAAAGAGCCTCTCAAAATATCATCTAACTGTCCCATAAGACGATCGTGTTCAAAATGATTCATGAAATAGGCTTTTCCATTGCGTCCGTAGGTTTCGAGATCATTAATTGACTTTTGGGACATCTCAAGAATTTTTTGTGTCAGTAATTGAGGGTTTTCTGCGGAAGCGGTTAAACCGACACCGGCATCCTCTATAACTTTGGCGCCAATTCCATTTAATGACCCAATGACAGGCCTGCCTTGCGCCAAATAGCCTTGAATTTTATTTGGTATTGTTAAGGAAAAAATAGTTTTATTGGAAAGGGAAACCAAGAGACAAGAGCTTTTCCGATAGATAGATGGCATTAGGCTTTCCGGAAATGCGCCAGGTAAATACAAGTTAGAAAGATTTCTATCTTCAATCTCTTGCAATGCCCAGGCTCGCTTACTTCCATCCCCTAATAAAACAATTTTGATGTGGTCCTGATCTTTTAGAAGTTCGGCGGCCTCTACTATTGTCTCTATTGACTGGGCAGACCCAATATTTCCAGCAAAAGTAATAATGAATTTACCTGATGAGAAAAGTTCAACAAGATTTGAAGGCAAAGCGATCTCTTCCCCCTTGTAAAGCATGGGATCGACTGAGTTTGGCCAGTAAACAATCTTTAAACCTGCCCTCATTTGCAATATAGACTCACAAAACGCTTCAGACTGGACTAGCACAATATGCGAATGCTTGTAGATCCAGCTCACAATTTTTGATAGTGCCCAGATTACCACCGGAGAATGTATACGCCCAGTTGCAGATACGCTTTCAGGCCATAAATCTTGTACATTCAACACCATTTTTGCATGATTTTTTTTTGCCAATATAATGGCAGGGATGGCCTGCAAAATCGGTGAAGTTCCATAACATAAAACAGCATCGTACCTTTTCTTAAGGCGCCAATATCCAAAAATGCTGGCCGATAAAACATAGCTTAAATAGTTTAGCGATAAAGCAATATTTGATCCGCTTCCCCTAAGAAAAATTGGAACACGAAAAATGCTAACGCCTTCGTAGCTCTCATTCTTCAACGAAGCGCTCTCATATCCTTTGAATATTTTTCCACTGGGATAATTGGGCATCCCTGTCAATACATCAACCTCATAACCTAAAGCTACTAGGCTCTTAGCAACAGAATTAATCCTGAAGTTTTCAGGATAAAAATGTTGAGATGTAATTAATATTTTCAAGTGCTTTAATCAAAAATTTTCTGCATAATATTTGAGGCAGAAACCAGTTCAATAGGCATTTCCGGAATGCCTAAATAACGCTTTACAGCTCTCGCAATTGAAATTGGTGATAGTGGATCAAAGGTCTCTACCGGACACACTACATCTCGAACGTAATCCAGCTCAGGCGCAATAATATCAATATTAGCTTCACGCGCTTCAATCAATGGCAATCCCAATGACTCCACAAGTGATGGAAAAATGAGAGCAGAACCTGATTTGTAGATTTTTGTAATTTCACTGTGATTAAGCGATCCTAGATTTTGGATTTGCAGCTGCCGATCGCGGATTTTCAATTCTATCCACCCAACAAGACTCGGATATTCCTCTTTAGATAAGGTTAAAAGCAATGGGGGATAAATATTCTCATGTGACAAAATCTCCCACGCCAGAATAAGATTGTTAATATTTTTATGAGAATCCCCAGAAGAAATGCAAATAAAGGATTTATCTGAGCCTGAACTATGATTTAGGGCAGCAATATTAGCAAATGGTGCAACGATAATTCTTTCTGGATCAACTGACAATTTTGATAGTTGACGCTTCATATGAGGCGTTTGAACTAAAAATTTAGAAGTGGAGTGAATTGTAAGGTGGAATAGGAAGCTCTCAATCATCAATCTTAATCGAGTTTTCAGCGGGAAACTTGGCCAAAGTGCTGGCTCAAAATAAAGCGCGTTATGCATAAAAACAACTACATTTTTTGATCGAGTCAATAAAGGGGGCAGGTTCCCAAAGCAAAAAATATCTCCTCGGAAAAAACATAGCTTTACTTCATTCCACAAACGACCCAGCATTGTTGGCTTGACATACTCAACCCGAAGCGCACTTTGGTTTACGTCGGTGGATTGATATCTTGCATCAACAACTAACAAAACATCTGAATATTTCGCAAGATTAGCATCTTGTAAAAATAGATTAAGCAATATGGCAGCCCCACCGGAGTGGATATTAGGGGCATTAATCAGTAACTTCATAAAGTTTACCGTCCCTAAATTCAATTACTCTATCAAAATACTCTAAGTGTCTAGTGCTATGAGTTACCATGATTACAGTGGGGCTTGTGGGTAGGTTGAGAATCTTGTCCAAGATCTTAGTCTCAGTAGCGCCATCCAATGCGCTCGTAGCCTCATCCAGAACAAGAACATCCCCATTTTTATATAGTGCTCTCGCTATCGCTATTCTCTGCTTTTCTCCACCAGAGAGATTGCGACCGCCCTCACCTAAGATCGAATCAATCCCTTCCGGCAATCTCTGAACAAGATCTTCTAACGCAGCATCTTGGATCGCAGTATTCAATAAAACTCGATCAATCCCTTTATTATCACTGAGTGCAATATTTTCAGACAAGCTTAAATTTAATATATTGATTGATTGAGAGACGTATGAAATATTGGGATACCAGGCTCTATAGTTTTCTTTATCTAGCTTCACATCATCAACACTGACAAGTCCTTTCGATGGAGTCAATAAACCCATCAAGAGATCTAAAAATGTGCTCTTTCCAGATCCAGATTCACCAATAATTGCGATTCTTTCACCACGCATAATAGTTAGATTGATTGAACTAACAGAAGAGTAATCTCTGCTAAAAAATTGATAGCTTACATCTTTAAAGCACAATGTATGTGAGAAGTTAATCTTATTGCTATTGTTAGGTAAAGATTCTTTATCTTTGATGATTGACAATATGTCAGAGGCAGATGAATATCCACTTCTTATTAAGGCATATGAACTATAAATATGTTGAATATGAGGCATTAGCCTCTGGGCTGAAAGTGCCACAAGAGCTAGTGTTGAGATAACAAGATAGTTAGAGTTAAATAAAAACAGTGACAAGAAAACTATCAAGGAAACAGCAATCATCTCGATGATGTATCTTGGGCTCTGAGCTAAGGTGTAATTACTAGACTTTGCATCAAATAACTTTGATGTTATTTCTTTAAATTCCCTAATAGCAAATTCTTGCCTAGAATCAATGATGATGTCTTTGATAGAAAAGAGCATTTCGCTTAAAAAATTTACCTCTTTGTTTGCATAACTTGATAAGGCGATGTCATTAGCTGCCAAAATCTTTTTATGTCTAAAAAATATAGGTACATATAAGCATAAAAAAAGCAAAAGCAAAAATAATGTATAGATTGGGATAAGAATAAGTAGAAAAGAGATCAATACTATTGAAATTACCAAGGAAGAACTTAGGGTAATAAATGGCACAACCACACAATAAATATATGTATCCATTTTCTTAACAATTGCAGACATAAATTCATTCGAATTTTTCTCAATTGATTTTTCATAGGGTTGCAATAGCGCCCTTTTAAGAATTAGGCTAGAGGCATCTGCACCAATTCCAAATGAAATTTTATTTGTTAACTTGATAACTAGAAGCCTTAAGTAATCACTCAAGTTAAAGATTAAAAGGAAAAGAGCTCCAATAACGTAAACGGGATTTACAGTTGAGTAATTGGCAATAAAGTTATCAATAGAAATAACAAAAGAACTTTTATTCTCACTTGCTAGACTCTGCAATAACGGCAAAAAAGAACCTAAAGAAAAAATTTCCAGAAATGAGGATGTAATAATTAATATCACCAACACTGCTAGCTCTTTTCTTCTTTTCGAATCTAAATTTTGATAGATTCCGCCAACTAGTTCAACGTATCGATTCATAGGTTTCTATTTTTAATTTTTTCCATTACATTATCCGCAACTAAATTTGCCCAGTGGTCTTCACTCAAGATATTCGGTAAATTATCAATAAAGCGATCAATTCTTTCTATAAATTCGCAATATTGATTCTTGCTCAAACTATCTAGATAGGCGTTCATTTCCTCATAGTTTTTGAAGTTGTACATATTAATATATATGTCCTCTGGAATAATGCCAGACAAAGAGGTTGGAGTGCTCGGATAATAGACTGGGACATTTCGACAGATCAACGCATCGATCACCTTTTCTGTTACGAAACCTTCATAGCCGATCGAGTTTTCAAAACAAAATTGATACTTATATTTATTTAAGGCTCCATATTTCGAATCTAATCTACCTTTGTATACAGCTTTATATTCATCAGTCCTAAACAAGCTAAATTTATCAACCTTATGATAATTAAATATTTTAGACAGGATGCCATGCCCATTTAGATAAAGTCGGTCCCATTTGCCACCGTACAAATCAAAGTCACTTGGCATATTTTTTACATACCAATGTATCAATTCATCTCTTAGTGAATAGTTTGAGTGATTGATTATTTTTTCCTGAGGTTTTTTTTGCGTACCAACAAATACTTTTTTTGTTTTTAATTCTGGGGCGATATCTCGAGCCCTAATCCTTAAGGCTTCTGCCTTATCTAAAAAGAAAGGGAAAGCGTATAGATATGTACTATTTCTAACTCCCTCTTTGAGGTAGGTAAATATCAAGTCATACTCCAAACTTCTCTTTAGATCGTAATTGTCAGGGTATATAAATGGAGCCTCCTCTGCAATTAGAAACTTTGGTCCAGAGTATTCATGTATGGATTTAATCAAATCGACATCTCTTGGGTGATCGTTAACGATCAATCCATCAATATTTTCATGACCTGAAAGCGTATCGCTTGCAATCAACTCTACGCCCCTTAAAGCAAAGGCATCTCTTAGCTTAATAAATTTATAAAAATTATTATCTAAAAAAGTGCCTTTTTTCTGCTTGAAGCAATTGCCGTCATGAAATATATGCTTGTAGTGCCCCGTTATTAGAATATTCATGACTCCCCTTACCCATGCTCATCAGCCAGATCAATTAATATTGAACACTTAAGTCAGATAGCAACCTAAACTAAACAGCCTTTTTCTAACCAAATTTACATAGGCGCTTACGTGTCTTAAGCTTTACAGGCATTTTACCCTCTTAATCAAGCCCGGTAAGTTAAGTAAGTTCTCATGATGCGCGCTAACCCATGAAAAGTAGATCGTAGACTTACTTTTAGAAAAACTTTATATAGAATGCCGAGAGTGTCTGAGTTTATTATCAGTCTGCAAGTCAGTGCAACGACATTAACCTGTATCGCTGTATTTAAATTGCTCTTTTGCAAAAGCTTGTTAATTGCTGATTGACAAGCTTCTGAGTGATTTGACACAAACTTTCTACGCAAAAGCTCTGAAGAGTTTAAATATTGCCTTAACTTTACTTTGGATAATGAAGATCCATAATCCCGATAACTGAAGAGAGTGGAATCACAATTTCTAAATATTGCACCTTTTTCATACATGCGAATCCATAAATCATAATCCTCAGAATAAAGGCCTGGTCCGTAGGTTAAGTCATTTTCTGCCAGAAATAATTTACGTATCATGACCGAACCATGTGCAAAAGGGACGGTATTTGCTAGACATACAGTAAATTCTTCAGGATTTAATGGGACTCTTATATTTCGCAGAAAATTTCCACCCTTATCAATCACATCAAAATGGCATCCAACAATATCTGCATTACTTTCCTCAAGCAATTGCATTTGCTGGAAAAATCTACCCCCCAGGCTGATGTCATCCGCATCCATGCGAGCTATAAAAACACCCTTAGCCAATTCAATCCCTTTATTAAGAGTGGCCACCAAACCTAAGTTTCTCTCATTGCGCTCCAAACGAATTCGATCATCTTTAAATGAGTGGATTATCTCAACACTATTATCGCTAGAGCCATCATCAATAATAAGTAGCTCAAAGTCTTCAAAACTTTGACTCAAAATACTCTCTATTGCGTCATGTAAATCATTTTCTGCATTAAAAACCGGCATTAATACTGTAATTTTTGGCTGGCCAATTTTATGCATGATTTTTATGTTTAATATTCTTATAAATTTTCTGATCGCTCAACCCACTGCCATGCAGTGCGAATAATTTCAGTTAAATCTTTGTAATTGGGCGACCAACCTAACCGCTGATTTGCTAATGTTGCATCACCTATTAATTTTGCAGGATCTCCAGATCGGCCAGGGTGAACTGTAAACTCAATTTTCTGGCCCGTAACCTGACGACAGGCTTCAATTACCTCAAGCACACTAAAACCATACCCAAGAGCTAAGTTGTAGCTTTCCATGCCATGAACCTTTTTCTCACAAAGACGTTCTGCCGCTCGTAAATGAGCCAAGCAAATATCTTCGACATGTATGAAGTCACGTATACAAGTTCCATCTGGAGTTGAAAACTGATTTCCGTAAACTATTAACTTAGACTCTCTGGGATTTCCACCCTTTTTGAGGCGTAGCGCCTCCGCAAGTACCAGTGGAATCAGATGGGTTTCAGGAAAATGTCTCTCCCCAACCCTGCCCAATGGATCGCATCCTGCTGCATTAAAGTAACGTAGAGCAATACTATTTAACCCATACGACTTTCCATAGTCTTGCAAGACCTGCTCTATAAATAATTTACTTCTACCGTAGGGGTTTATGGGTAATTGTGGATGGGTTTCGTCGATGGGCACCTTTTTGGGTTCCCCATACGTGGCACAAGTTGATGAAAATACTAGGGGCGTCGGTGTTGAATTATCTTCACGACTATTAATAAGTGCTGTTAATAAATTTAATGTACCAACAACATTATTTTGATAATACAACTCAGGATCTTCAACCGACTCTCCGACATAAGCAAAGGCTGCAAAATGCATCACCAAGTCAAATGTTTCTTTAGCAAAAAATTCTTTCAGGCGATTGAGATCCCTAAGATCGATTTCATGCAGTGGCGCAGGGGTCACATTTGGGTTGCCGCGCGAGAGATTATCAAGAACAGTAACGTTTATATCTTTATCCAAGAGCATGGTTACCATGTGGGATCCGATGTATCCCGCGCCACCGACAACCAAAATATCTTTCATGAAAATTTTCTTCCCGCCCGACATAAATTTATAAAAAAGCCATTGCGTCTACATGACAACTATTGACTCAAAATATACCTACCCCAATTGGTCGCCCGAACAATGCCTTCGTCCATAGAAACATATGATTTCTTATCTAATATTTTAGATGCCAAACTGGTGGAGGATGAGACTACAAGAGGTGCACCCCCAATATGTTCTGCTGATTTACCAGGGAATACTTTTGAGGCGCAATTATTTGCAATTTTGTTTGCTAAATCAATAATTGATATTTGTTCGATACCGCCTATGTTAAGGGGCTCATGATGATCAGAGTGTATCTGACGCAAAATCATATCAATAGTGTCGCGCACATAGCAGTAGACTCTTCGCGCAGACCCATCATCCATCATGTGAATACTTCCCGTACGCAAAGCATTAAAGATAAATTCATTTAATACTCGCTTGTCTCCAACTCTAAATCCTGGGCCATATGCCAAAGAAATTCTACCGCTATAGGCTCTTACTCCGACCTGAGATTTTAAATAACAAAATGTCTCTCCGAATCGTTTAGCCTCTATATAACATGCTCTGGGATGCGTAGTAGTAGTTCTTCCAATTTCAGATTCAATGTGAGGTGTATTTGGATTCCCAGAATAAACCTCACTTGTAGATGCAAAAAATAATCTGCCGCTCGGTTGTAAGTAATCAAATAACTTTACCAAGCCAATCGAATTAAGTCTCATAGTTTCTTGTTGTTCTGACATAAATTTACCTGGCTGCCCATAAGTAGCTAGATGAAAAATATAATCAAAATGTTGAACAGGGCTATTGACTCCAAAACCAACAAGATCAAGACTAATAAAATGAATGTGAGATTTAGGGAAAGTGTTCTTTAAAAAAGTCTTACTCGCCTCAGAATGCACGCATACATAGACATCAATCGATTTTTTTACAAATTCATCAGAAAATAGTAGGGCTAGCAAATTGATGCCAATTAAACCCGAAGCTCCCGTGACCAATATGCGAGCCCCACTCTTAAATGCATCAGAATGGTATGCCAGTAGAGCAGCATCTTCAGATAGAATGTTTGACATCCTAAGGACTCGCTAGGAAATCGTTAATATGCATTTGACTAAGGCCTACATTTTCATATGCTCGGCCTCTTGTTCCATAGGAGTCTAAAAATTTTCTCTCTGGGGAAAGGGTTTTGACCAATACTGAAGGATTCCACTTTTTAATTAGATCTTCCACTGGTCCACTATAAAAGTCCTCAATGATTTTGCATACTTTAATGCCCTTAGGAAGGGTCAAGTTTATAGATTCATCAATACAATTGAGATACCAAATATTCTGCGATGATGCAATCGAATTGACATCATAAAAACGTGCACTAGGTCCAACAAAGACAGTGGCGACAGAAGCAGATGAATTCTCTTGAATATTTATAAACCCTAGCCCGTAACTTCCGCCCTGATGACCATCCTCGCTAATCCTAAAATAATTTATGCCAGATGAATAAAAAGATCGGAATGCTAGATCAAATTCTTGCGCAGAGCCAGGCAGAATAATTCTCGCGCCTGGAATGTTGTACATTAAAGATACATCCGCAGGGCAGTGATGCGTACAACCTAGGCCGGCATAGTCATAACTTGCGCCAACAGAAACTAGATTTGCTCCAAGTTGTTGATATGCTAGATCGATTTTTATTTGCTCATATGCTCGCTCGATCATAAATGGTGCAATTGTATGGACTATGGGGATAAATCCTTCGCTAGCTAGTCCAGCAGATACTCCGATCATGGACTGCTCTAATATGCCCAGATTCAAAGCTCTCTGTGGAAAATCAGTTAATAAAGTCCTAAATCCATGAACACCAATATCCCCAAGCAGCAAGAACAGTCTTTCATCTTCAGCAAAAAGATCTAGCAATGTGGAAAAAAATTGTTTACGCAATTCCAAGTTCCTTTGCAATCAAAGCCAATTCATCCTCGGTTGGCGATTTATGATGCCACTCAGGATTACCCTCCATAAAAGATATACCCTTACCTTTAATTGTGAATGCCCAAATTAATTTGGGCGCACTGACGTCTGATCGAAGCAGTTCAAGCTCCAGAGCCTTTTCATCATGTCCATTAATACGTGCTACATGCCAGCCCAGCGCTTCTATAGCACTAGGTACTTTTTTAACAGTCAGCGCCCGCTCAGATGAACTGTTGAAATCAACAATACAAATTAAATTAGCAAGGTTATGATGCGCCCCTAGCAAAATAGCCTCCCAATTGGAGCCTTCATTCATCTCTCCATCCCCAACTAACACCACAACTTGAGCTTCACTTCCCTTTGCATTAAATGCAATTGCTTTACCTACAGCCTGTGGTAAGCCATGTCCAAGAGATCCTGTAGAGCCAAATATTCCATCTACCTTGCGATAATTTGGGTGGCCACCAAGATTGCTTTCCGCCTCACAGAAAGATTCGAGTTGATCCTCTGATACATAGCCATATTTTTTTAGTATTAGATACAAGCCTAAGGAGGCATGTCCTTTGCTCATAATAAATTCTATAGGTCTATCAATCTTTAATGCATAAACTGCATTCAAAATATTGAGCACCGATAAAGAGCTTCCAATATGTCCTTCTTTTGCCTTTTTTGCTATCCGGCACAGATCATAAATTTCAGAGGGCTTAATTTCCATTGCTTATCAACTTAAATGACTTCTAGATATACTGAACAACCGTATAGTCGCTCGTAAATATTTCTATAAATTTGATTTCTTAATCTAGGACCGTGCATTCGCTCATACCTTGCGTATTGAATTAATGTCACTAATAACCATTTCCTCTACTAACTCTGCAAATGATGTTTTTGGAATCCAGTTCAGCTCCGACCTCGCCTTGGATGAATCACCAACGAGATGATCCACTTCTAGAGGCCTGAAGTAGGACTCATGGACCGCCACTAACTCTGTACCAATCTCAATTTTTCGATTGATATATTTACTTAAAACATCCTGATTGATTCGACTCACTACGCCATGCTCATGAATGCCGCTACCTTCAAAGGCAATTTCGATGCCTACGATCGAAAATGCAAGGCTAAGAAACTCTCTAATGCTATAAGCCTTACCGGTGGCAATAACGTAATCAGCTGGAATTTCACACTGCAGCATTCTCCACATAGCATCAACATAATCCCTTGCATGACCCCAATCTCTTTTTGCGGATAGGTTTCCTAGCAATATTTTCTTTTGCGATCCTTCGAGGATTCTGCTAATGCCTAATGTAATTTTTTTAGTGACAAAATTCTCCCCGCGACGAGGGCTCTCATGGTTAAACAGCATGCCGTTAACAGCATATATGCCATAAGCTTCGCGATACTGCTTAACGATGTAATACGCGTAAGCCTTGGCGGCAGCATAGGGCGATCTAGGGTTTAAAGGTGATTGCTCGTTATATTCAGCAGTCTCTTGACCTCCATACAATTCTGATGTTGAGGCTTGATAAAACTTAATGCCAGAATTTCTTCTACGAATTGCCTCCAAACATCTAAGAACACCCAACGCATCAGAATTAGCTGTATATTCCGGCTCATCGAATGATACCGCTACGTGACTTTGCGCGGCTAAGTTATAAATTTCATCTGGCTCGATACTATCAATTACTCGATTAATTGAACTGCTATCCGTAACGTCAGCGTGATGAAGAATGATTCTGCCACCAACATCAACCCCTTGAGTGGAATCTAGCAGATGGGCAATTCGGCCTGTCGTAACAGTACTAGATCTACGCTTAGTGCCATGAACCTCATAACCTTTACTTAAAAGTAATTCACATAAATATGATCCATCTTGACCATTTACCCCAGTAATTAGAGCCTTCTTCATTTGAGGTCCTTTGAAATAATTATTAAACTTAAGTGCGCACTACAGTTGAAAATATTCCTCATAACAGAATGCAAGACGATCCTTGTCTGAAATGATTAGCGAGTCAACATCAACCCCTTGTTGCTCGTAAAATACCTTAGGGGGAGCAATAGCAATTTCCGAGCCAGCGGAATAGGCTCCAATAGTGAAATATTGAAAAACAACGTCTGTTAAAGCAATAAAACCATGTGCATAGTGGCTCGGTATATGCAGTAGATTTCCATCGGCAGAATGTATTTTTAAAGCGTGAAATTTTCCATACTCCGAAGAATCACAATCCATATTAATCAACAACCCAATAATGGATCCACTAACTACTTCAATGATTTTTTTTTGTGGGTTTGGCGGCTTTTGAAAGTGCAAACCTCTTAAAACATTTTTCTTTGAAAAAGAGCGCTTGATTGTCATTACATCATTTACTTGGCCCTCATGTGTAATAACAAGCTCGCCTCTTGAATCGGCAAATTTTTTATATTTCTCTATAACAACATCATTAGGAAACATTATTTGGCCCAAATTAGCAATTGATAGCCCGAAATGAATTTCGACCCAAGCTCGAAATCTTTTGCAACCAAGATTATCTTTCCTGAATTTTTCATATATTCATAAAAATTGGTTAAATAGGCTCTACGTTTTGCGTAATCTATTGAAAACTTATTTAGATCATGTGATGGGGACACAAGATCGGAAATCGGCTCGATATGTATGCCGCCAATACACTCCTCATCAGTGAATAGAAAATTTATGAACTCTTTATAGTTTTCCCCCGACTGCTCAAGACTGGCATTGGTAAAGGCGACATAAGGCTCAGGGGGCGCTTGAAAGGTGGCTTTGTCAAAATAATCGACTCTAAAGGCTCTGCCGGACTCAACTATGCCCGCCTCCACAATTCTCTCAACCGCACTTTTTGCCCAATCGGCTCCGTATAGGTTATGAGGGATTCTTGAGGCCAAGTAACTTAAGTTATGTCCAGTGCCACATCCGAACTCAATAACTGCCTGAGCACGCTTGAGTAACTCACTTGCAAAAGCAACGTCTTGAATTGTTCGCAACAAACATAACTCAGTTAAACCGGATAAATCTCGATAGGCTTTATCACCAATTCGAACATGTGTATTTTTCTTAAAGTAATACGGCAAATCTGGAAAGTCCGGATACTCGGTTGTAATGCCGTGTCCGGACCAACCCAACTCCCAATCATCTTTTCGATGTGGTCCTGCTTTTTTAAAAGAGGATGATTCAAGTTCGCACTGACTTAGGAATACATGCAGATCGTGGATTTCCTCAAGATTCACAGGACGAGATAGCCATTTTTCGTTTACCTGAGCAAGCTCAGGAGCGCTGTAAATATTTAACAGGTAGTCTTTTAGTATCACAATTTCTATCCACTATTTTTATAAAAATCAATCCGTAAAATCACAAAATGCATTCTGATAAAACAATCTGAAGGGTGATTTTCATATGATCCATCTACTATCGAGAATATTGATCTTCCAAGCGAATAATATCATCCTCACCTAGATAGCTGCCTAGTTGAACCTCAATAAGCTCTAGCAAAACTGTTCCTGGATTCTCTAATCTATGAACCTCGCCAATTGGAATGTAGGTTGACTGATTTTGACTCAAGAACATGGTCTGATTGCCGATAGTAACTTTACCTTGGCCACTTACAACTACCCAATGCTCTGACCGATGATGATGCAATTGCAAACTGAGTGCAGCGCCAGGATTTACAGATAATCTTTTTACCTTGTATTGCTCGCCCAATGCAATCGATTCATACCAACCCCAAGGCCGATAAACTTTTTGATGCTCAGTAGCTTGAAGAACATTTTTATTTTTTAAGCTACTAACTACATTTTTTATTTCCTCAGCCAAAGACATGTGCGAAACCAAAACGGCGTCGGGTGTATCCACTACCAACATATCCTGAAGCCCTAGACCAATCACCAATCTTTGGCCCGCATGTACATAGGTATTTTTAGATTGATATAAGTGTCCAGCGCCGTGAACCCCATTCCCCGCGCCATCGGACTCTGAAAGCTGAGCCACAGCATTCCAACTCCCTACGTCACTCCACTGACCTTTGAATGGAGTGACGGCTACTTTTGAATAATTCTCCATGACAGCATAATCAATCGACTCAGAACGGCAAGCTAAAAAGAGATCTGGATCTGGTCTAATGAAAATACCATCCACTTCCATTGCTTGCATTGATTTTTGAATCTGATCATTAATGCTTGGAGCGCACTGTTTTAAGGCAGAGATTAAATATTTTGATTTACACAAAATAATTCCAGAATTCCAAAAATATTTTCCTGAAAGAAATAATTCTTGGGCCTTAGCTGCATTCGGCTTTTCTAAAAACTTTTGCACTTGGTGTGAAGCGGTCACATTGCCCATAATTGATAATGGGTCTCCTGCCTCTACATACCCATAGGCAGTATTTGGGAAGCTAGGCTGAACTCCAAAGATCACCAAGTACCCCCCTTCTGCAGCAGAGATTCCATCTGAAATTGTGGCAATAAACTGAGCTATGTCAGGCACATAATGATCAGCAGGTAAAAATAAAAGAATCTCATCATCTGCAACTGTTGGCAAATGTGTAGCGGCGGCCATCGCTGCTGTTGTATTTCTGCCTGCCGGCTCTAGAATAATTTGCGGACTCTGAGAATACGGAGCTAGTTTTTCAAGGGCAGAGGCCACTAAAAAACGATGCCCTTCATTAGCAATGCAAATAGGCGGCAAAAAACTAATGACGCGCTCAAGAGTTAGGTCAAGCAAACTCTGCTCGCCAATAAGCGGAACAAACTGCTTTGGAAGCGATTCTCTAGATACGGGCCATAAGCGAGTTCCGCTTCCGCCACACAGGATCACTGGGCGAATTTTATTCAAAATGCTTGTCATCACTATTTATCAGATTTAATCCCTGCAACCAGGTCAATTAAGCATATTATGAATTGTAGTTTGAATATACCTAAACGGATACATTACATAATCGCATTATGGGTGACGCTAAATATCCTGCAACCACCCCTCGGGGGATTTCTATTTTGAAGTCTAGAATTTATTAAAATCATTCTTGATGCCCTTAAGCGTCAGAATTTAGTCAAAATTAAAACTATCTCAAGGAGTCATTCGATGAATAATATCCCCAAAATTAAGCTGCGGAACTCAGTCTCAGAATGCGGACAATCCGTCCGCAAGGAAAATGCCGGTAAATTCCAAAATTACGCCATCAAAGACTGTATTGCCTCTATTGCAGCTACCAAAATTAAATAGGACTACTGGGGCTTGTTGGGGTAGCGCTTACCTGTAAGGTTGCTATAGGCGACCCCAATCACAATAAGCAAAATTGAATCCACCATCACCGGAAAGAATGCATACCGGTAGCTGCTAACATGACTCAAAACTGCAATCAATGCTACTGCTGCTGCTGGCGGGTGCAAGCAGCGCAGCATAAACATTCCTAGAATCGATAGCGATGCGGCAATTGGAATCGCTAACAAAGACTGATCAAGAAAATGGAGAGTGGTAATGCCGATCAAGGCCGAAAGCGTATTTCCAGCAATGACAGCCCATGGTTGAGCCATGGGACTTTGTGGTAGCGCAAAAACAATTAAAGCACTGGCTCCCAGCGATGCCATCAGCCATTCATCAACGCCACTAAATTCCCCCAGAAACTTAGCGACAATAACGACCAGGAGCAGGCCGGCAAAGGCTCCGAAGACGGATCTCAAGCGCTCACCCCAGGCAACATAAGGCTGATCACCACCCAGATAGAAAGAGTAGCGCTTTAGGAACGAGTTGAGTTTAGATCTCAAAATACTGATGTGCGTGGAAATAAAAAAGACTGCTTATGCAGTCTTTTTCTTAAACCTTGCACCTAAAAGCATTAAGCCTTCTTAGCGTAAGCGGAGCACCATCCTTTGCCAGAAACTTGCTTACCAGCAAATAATGGGCAACCACCAGATGCAGAACCAGGCTTACCTTGATACAAAGCGCAGGCATCACACTGTTGACCAGCGGCATATTTAGGATACTTCGCTTTATCTACTTTAGAAGCATCTGATTTATAGCCAAGGGCAGTAGCTTGTGGATCAGTTTCAGCAACCATTGCTTGAGCTTGAACCTTACTGTTCAAGGCCAAGGTGCAAGCACCAGCAGCGGACAAAATCATAAATTGGCGACGACTATTTTTCATGGATTCTCCAAAGGATCAAACAGTAAATAAGATTTTTCAATACGCTTGTTTTAAACTGTTAGCGATCATAGTGGAGATCATCTTGAGGCGCTAGTAGTTCTATAAGTATATGATTTATAAAGCAATATAGTTGAGAATTGTTCTCACTATGAAATGTCGCAGTTCACACGGCTTGATTGGGGGACTTTACTGGCAAGAAAGGTCAAGCATTTCCCAGAGATGAGTCAACGCTTCTCAAGCAAAGATAAGAACTCGCGACGCAAATTAGAGTCTTTTAAAAATGCGCCGCGCATCACACTGTTAACCATTTTAGAGTCTCGATCTTTGACACCGCGCCACTGCATACAAAAGTGATCCGCGTCCATCACAATAGCAACACCAATAGGTTTGATTTTCCTCTCAAGCATGTCCGCCAATTCAACTACAGCCTCTTCCTGAATTTGTGGTCTACACATCACCCACTCAGTAAGACGTGAGTATTTAGACAGACCAATTAAGGCAGACTCCTTGCTTGGTAATACTCCAATCCAAATGCGCCCCATGATGGGGCACAGGTGATGCGAGCAAGCGCTTCTGATAGTAATAGGCCCAACAATCATGAGCTCATTAAGGCGACTCACATTCGGAAACTTTGTTAAGGTTGGCTGATCAACATAGCGGCCATTAAAAACTTCTTGAACATACATTTTGGCTACACGGCGACTTGTATTTCTGGTGTTGTGATCATTTTCAGTATCGATCACTAAGCTCTCCAAGACAGCCTGCATCTTTTGTGACACTTCTTCAACCAGCCCCTCTAACTCACCCGGTTTAATAAATGCAGCAATATTGTCATTGGCATGAAAGCGTGCTTTTTGTGCTTCGATACGACGGCGTATAACAACCGAAAGTGGAAGACCAGACTCATCTTCCTTGGTGGCAACTCTTTTTGTCGCTGATTTAGTTGGGACCGACTTCTTAGCAGCAACCTTAGTGGCTACCTGTTTTGCTGTTTTTTTGACTGTCATATTGATGGTTGTTCTATTTAGACCTGAAAGAAGATGGAGATGACACAAATAAGCCCTAGCAACCACACGATCGATCTAGTAGTGGGCCAATTGGCGATGTAGCAAACGAGATATGCAATGCGAGCAATAACGAAACCAATCGCAAGAAGATCAACCCTGACCTGAGGTGCGTTAACGATACTGGCAATAATCACTGCCGCAAAAAAGAGTGGAAGAGATTCAAAGAGATTAGCTTGGGCAGCATTGGCGCGCGCCCTAAAGCCTGTTTGCTTAGCCAACCATTGCCTTGGCATACTGTTGTCATATTGCTCAAAGCCCTTCTTGGCAATACCAGCGGCTACGTATGGAAATAGGCCCATAAATAGAATGCAGGCGTAAGCGATTGTCATAGGGATACTTTCTTTAATGTTGAGCTAGTTTGCAATGGCTTCAGCTCTTACTCTTCTTAGAACCGATACGACTCTCTGTGCCATTAAGTAAATTTCTAATATTGCTACGATGACGCCAAATCAAGAGAACACAAACTAATAAGAGTGCAATTCCCATCGGCTGAAAGCCAAATAGGAATACAAAATAGATAGGTCCAAAAACAGCTGCAGCCAAAGCAGCTAAAGATGAATATCTCAGGAATACAGCCACAATAATCCAAGTGCTTAAGGTAGCGGCGCCCAGGATTATATTGACGCCAAATAAAATTCCGCAAGCTGTCGCGACTCCTTTGCCACCTTTAAAGCTATGAAATATCGGAAATAAATGTCCCAGAAAAACGGTAAGCACTACGCCACACAAGACCCAAGAGCCTAAGGTGCTCGTTAACGACTGGTCGCCTAATAACACTCGCGCAAGCATGACTGCAAAGTAACCTTTGAGTGCATCACCCAAAAAAGTTAGCGCGGCCGCTAATTTATTGCCAGTACGCAACACATTGGTGGCACCAGGATTGCCGGAACCATAAGAATGGGGATCGGGTAAGTTCATACACCTACTCACCACAACCGCAAATGAAATAGAGCCAATGAGATAGGCGATTGGAATGAGCAAAAAATCTAAGGTCAGAGTCATATCACCATCTTAATCACTTTTGCTACTCTAATCATGATCCACGAGGGTGATGCTGCTGATGGATTGATTTAAGACGCTCTCTTGCTACATGGGTATAAATCTGGGTAGTAGAGATGTCTGCATGGCCTAACAGCAACTGCACTACCCGAAGATCAGCCCCATGATTGAGCAAATGGGTTGCAAAGGCATGACGCAGTGTATGGGGTGAGAGAGCAACTGGGATATTAGCTACCGTGGCATAACGCTTGATCAACGCCCAAAATGCCTGTCTTGTAAGCCCCGTTCCAGTATGGCGCCCGACAAAAACGGCATCCGTTGTTTTACCCTCCAACAAGGGAGTACGCGCCTCGGCTAAATACTGACGAAGCCACTGACCTGCCTCACCACCAAATGGCACTAATCGTTCTTTGCCACCCTTGCCATTCACCACCCTAACAACACCCTCATTTAAACCCAGCGCAACGGTTTTCAGGGAGACGATTTCAGAGACGCGCAAGCCACTCGCATACATGAGTTCTAGCATCGTACGATCACGTAAACCTAAAGGTGTTTCGATATCTGGCGCATTGAGTAAAGCGCTTACTTGATCTTCACTCAATATTTTTGGAAAACGTAATGCCTGCTTTGCAGCACGTAATCCAATACATGGATCGTTCTTGACTAAATTAATCCGTAAAGCATGTCGATAAAAACGTTTGAATACCGTCAGACGACGATTAGCAGTAGTAGCCTTGTCAGCACGACGATGCGCAATATAAGCAGTGAGATCTTTTTCCTGGACTGAATACAAATCAGCGCCAGACTCCTTATAGAGCCACTGAGCCAGTAACAATAGATCTCTTCGATAAGCCGATAGACTGTTCTTGGCTAATCCATCTTCTAGCCAGCAAGCATCACAAAAACGCTCGATCGCTGCTTCGCTTGCTGGAGCTATCGCGGGAGAATCATTAGTCACGGAAATTATTAAAGCCCAATGGCGCTTCGGTAACGTCTTTTTTCAATAAAGCCATCGTTGCTTGAAGATCATCGCGCTTAGCACCAGTGACACGTACCGCATCACCCTGAATGCTTGCCTGGACTTTAATCTTGCTGTCCTTGATGATACGGACGACTTTTTTAGCAAGCTCTGAAGTAATTCCTTTTTGGATCTTCATAGTTTGCTTGCGTTTATCGCTACCAATAGTCTCTTTTTTGTCATCTTTCAGATAACGAACATCCACGTTACGTTTGGCCATCTTGCCAAAAAGCACATCACGCACTTGACCCAATTTAAAGTCGTCGTCACCAAACAAGATCAGAGTTTCGTCTTTTTGCTCTACTCGACTATCTGAACCCTTGAAATCAAAACGATTACTAATTTCCTTATTAGATTGCTCAATCGCATTTTTAAGCTCAACCATATCCGGTTCGCAAACTACGTCAAATGAGGGCATTTTTTACTCCTTAGTTAATCTCTTGGTTAATCTATTTAATATTGATTTGAGTTATCTTGCAATTATCTGCGCACTTGGCAGACATTCGAATAAGATTGTGGCATGAACTATGCATCAAATGCCCATCCAAACCCAAAATCGAGCCCAAACCTTGGTCTTAAGCATCGCAATACCTTTGGGTTTGAGGCAAGCGCAGAGCTCGCCTATGAAATTACCGCTCCCGAGCAAATTCCAGTAGTGATGACGCAAATAGCCGAGAAGAAATTACCATGGCGCGTTCTAGGCGGTGGCAGCAACGTCATTTTGCCGACGGTTTTACCCGGTGCAACCTTGTTGATGAATATCGCCGGGCAAGAAATTATTTCCTCCGATACCAATTCGACTCTGATAGCCGTTGGTGGTGGCGTAAATTGGCATGACTTTGTTGCATGGGCCTTAGAGAATAATTTGCCAGGCCTAGAGAACTTAGCTCTTATTCCAGGCACGGTAGGTGCCGCACCTATTCAGAATATTGGCGCTTATGGGGTTGAAATTGGTGAGTACATTGATTCTGTTGACGCCTATGATGCCAATAGCCATGCCTTTGTCACCCTTACAAATGAAGAATGTTGCTTTGCTTACCGCGATAGCTACTTTAAGAAATATCCTCAGCGCTTTATTGTGACAAAGGTCGTATTTAGACTTCCCAAGCAATGGCAAGCACGTGTTCATTACGCAGATTTGGCAAAACAGTTTTCCGAACAATCTAGTCCAAGCCCTGAAGAAATCTTTTTAGCAGTTTGTAAAATTCGCACTCGTAAACTGCCAGATCCGAAAGTCATCGGTAATGCAGGCAGCTTCTTTCAGAATCCCATCGTACCTAATGAGCAATACGAAACCCTGCTCCATAAATATCCAAGACTGGCTTCTTACCCTGATGCTGCCGGTAAGCGCAAGCTAGCGGCTGGCTGGTTAATTGACCAATGTGGCTTCAAAGGCCAGCGCATGGGAAATGTTGGTGTCTATGAAAACCAAGCTCTAGTCCTGGTCAATCACGGTAATGGCACGGCCCAAGATATTTTGGGGCTTGCTAAATGCATCCAGGAGAAAGTTAAAAAAGAATTTGGCGTGCACTTAGAGATCGAGCCAAATATTTTGTAATTTGTATTTCCCTTGAGTCCTTATGGGCTAAAAATCTTTCATATTAATTATTGCAACTTGCAATATAATGGTTTTATGAGAGTCATCACCAATCGTCGTCTATTAGATTTTTCTAGCTCTCACAAAGATGCTCTTGAGCCTCTTCAGTCATGGAGAAAGCTGATGGAATTCGGATCTTATAAAAATTCTGCAGAAGTAAAGCAAGTTTTTAGATCTGCTGACAAGGTTGGTGATTTATTTGTATTTAACATTTGTGGAAATAAATATCGCTTGATTGCTTATTTACAGTTTGAAAGACAGCTTTGTTACATCAAGGCCGTTTTAACGCACAAAGAATATAACAAGGATGGGTGGAAGAAATGAACCTTAACGACCTCAAAAAGGCTTGGGAAAACCTATCCAAGACTGTTGATCTCAGCCCTATTCGCACCGAAAAGCAATACAAAAAAATGGTGCAATTAGCAGACATGCTGTCAGATGTTGTCGCATCGTCAAAAAAACATCCCTTGATTGATCTCTTTGAGCTTGTAAGCGAGTTAATTCGCACTTATGAACACGAGCACTTCAAAATGGATGATCCAAAGCCTGAAGCGGTATTGGCTTTTTTAATGGAAGAGCATCAACTCAAACAATCTGACTTGCCAGAGGTTGGCAATCAAAGCGTTATCTCCCAAATCTTGTCTGGAGCCAGACAACTGAATGTAAGACAAATTAACGCTCTAGCAAAAAGATTCAAAGTCCCAGCGGGAGTGTTTTTTGAGCAGGCTTAAAAAATCAGCTGTCTACTTTGATTAGCTCAATCTCAACCCTGCCCTCCGCTAAACGAACCTGATAGCTAGTTTTTACCGATAACTCATTAGGATTACGCACTGCCTGAAGTAACTCTTTTTCCTTTTTTAGAATCACTGCATAGCCCCGCTCTAAAGTTCTTTGCGGGTTTAGCATCTCTAATTGTGATTGGTAATGAGTTTGATTGCGTTTCCAATTTTCCATTCGCACCGACCAAGCTTGATTGAGGCGCTGCTGCCAACTCGCAATTTGCTCACGCATGCGGTCTGGGTTTGGTAAAGCATGGCTTAGTCTTAAGGCAAGCTGGTCCAGTGTTTGTGCCTCACGCTCTACCCGTTGATTAATGCGCTGGAGTAGGGCCTGCATGATGGCATCGAGCTCCTGCAACATTTGATCTCTGCGGGGAGCAGCTAACTCTGCAGCCCCCGTTGGTGTTGGTGCACGTAGATCAGAAACAAAGTCAGCAATCGTGAAATCGGTTTCATGACCAACACCGCTTACCACTGGAATAGGTGAGCTTGCAATGGCATATGCTAATTGCTCATCATTAAATGCCCACAAATCTTCAATACTTCCCCCACCACGTACTAGCAAAATCACATCCACCACTTGTTCTTTTACTGCGGCTTTCAGTGCAGCAATGATTCCTGCGGGAGCATCAGAGCCCTGCACTAGCGTTGGATAAATCACAATTGGAATATGTGGCGCACGCCTGGCTAAAGTACTGAGCACATCTTTTAATGCTGCAGCTTGCGGTGAAGTGATGATGCCGATTGATCGCGGATACGTTGGTATTGCTCTTTTACGATCTTCATCAAACAAACCTTCTTTTGCCAGCTTAGCTTTGAGCTTTAAAAAAGCTTCGTATAGGCCGCCCATACCAGCGCGTCGCAAAGTTTGAATCGTGAGCTGAATATCCCCTCTTGGAACATACATTCCTAAGCTCGCGCTGACTTCAACCAAATCACCTGATTGCGGCATAAATCCAACCTGGCCATTGCGGCCACGGAACATCACACAGCGAATTTGACCCTCTTCATCCTTGAGCGAGAAATACCAGTGTCCGCTGTCATAGGCCTTAAAGTTGGAAATCTCCCCGCTAACCCAGACCGTGTCGAAACGATCCTCCAAGGATTGAGCAATGGCGCGGTTTAGATCGCCGACAGACAGAATTTCTCTTGATATTTCCGACATTTTTTCTCTTTACTCCCCAAACCTTCTCGCTTAGACGGTAATAAATATCCACAGAAGCCTATTGGCCCTTGGTTTAATGCTCATAAGTAAGTAGTTACTGACCCGAAACGTCTCATAAATACTACAGTTAAAATGTAAGCCTTTGATTTATCTAATAAATTTGTCCGGATATGGGGCGGTGCTTTTCAGGGTTTTTCACTACTCCGACCATCAATCAAGAACTTAGAGCATCCTCAGACAAAAGTTTTGCACAGAGTTATCCACAGGCAAGGTTTCTGAAAGAGGCTTCTTAATTCAGCTAAAGTACTGAGCTTATGTACTCCATCTTACTATCAGCCGGTTGGCCTATTTGGCCCCTTTTAATCATTTCGATCATTGGCCTGGCCATTGTTATAGAGCGCAGCTGGTATCTGCGCCAAGTTCATATTTTTCCTAAAGGTAGTCTAGAAGCGGTTTTTTCCTCTGCCAATCAGTTGCTTAGCCAAAAAACATTGCCCAATGAGCAAATGGCACAGCTAGCCCAACTATCCCCGGCAAGCCCTTTGCTTACCTGCGCTTTGCGTGAGAAATCTGCAGGTAATAACGCTCAATCGGCATTAGAAGAGCTGCAAGCAGTGGCACAAGCAACTTGGCTCAAGTTTGATCGCTATCTAGGAGCGCTGGCGACGATTGCCACCATAGCCCCATTACTAGGTTTATTTGGCACCGTAGTGGGCATGATTGAAATCTTTGGTAGTCAAGGGGCTATCAATGGTGCCGGTAGCCCTCAACAACTTGCGCACGGCATCTCTGTTGCGCTTTACAACACTGCATTTGGTTTGATGATTGCGATTCCTGCGCTGGCCGCTTGGCGCGCATTACGTGCAATCGCAAACCAACGCCAGCGTGAGTGCGAAGAGTTCACGCGCCAGTTATTTAAAAAACTATACCCAACCGAATCAACGCAATGAGTTGGTTAGATACACACTCACAAGCAAAGGGAAGATTTTCTCTAGGGACTACAGCAGTTTCTGCTGAACCAGAAATTAATCTCATTCCATTTATTGATGTCTTATTGGTAGTACTCATCTTTTTGATGATCTCCACTACTTTTACACGCTATCAAGAATTAGCAATTACTTTACCAACTGCTAATGGTAGTGAGACTCAGACAGAGAGCAAACAAGTACACGTTGCTGTGAGTCGTGATGGTCGCTTTGCAATTAACGGCAAAGTGACGGATCCATCTCAATTGAGTAATGCCTTAGCGCAACTAAGCAGCAAGGACAGCAGCCTTCAAGTCAATATCGATGCGGATGCTAAAGCTCCACATCAGGCGGTGATGACTGCCTTAGAGGCAGCACGTGATGCCAATCTGAGCAATATTGTTTTTAGTAGCCAAACAAAAAAATAGGCAACTGAAAAAGAATATGGCGCTATCTTTTTTTCGTAAAGCTCCTCAATTTTGGGAAAGACGTGGCCCAACCAGTCTCTTACTGTGGCCACTCTCATGGCTTTATGGTGTTGCCTTGCGTATTCGCAAACTGATTCATGATTTAGATCTCTCCAAGGTCAAGCCCGCTCCAGCACCCATCATTATTGTTGGCAATATTCGGGTTGGCGGCACAGGTAAAACGCCTATCGTGATTGCGCTTGCACAACAACTATCGCAACTAGGCTGGAAACCTGGAATTATTAGCAGGGGTTATGGAGCATCAAGCCAAACCTCTCCTCTGCAAGTAAGCAGTAGCTCAGACCCCGCTTTAGTAGGCGACGAACCTGCATTGATCGCAAAACGAACCGGGGATCGATTTCCGATTTGGGTTTTTCCCAAGCGCCAACAAAGCATTAAGGCTCTACTCAAACATACTCCTGAGGTCAACGTCATCATTAGCGATGATGGCCTTCAGCACCGCGGACTCATTCGCTGGCCCGCTCGTGAAGGTGGTCGCGATATTGAGTTTGTAGTCCGTGATGATCGAGGTGAAGGCAATCGCTTCCTACTTCCTGCCGGTCCACTCCGCGAGCCTGCCACACGTGAGCGCGATGCGACGCTATTTACTGGCACGCCTAAGAATCAAAAAAGCGGCATTCTGGATGAGTATTTCTTAGGCCGCCGATTGTTTAACTTAGTAAGCCGCCTAGGTACTCCATATCAACTCATCAACACCCCTAACACGCAATCGTTCGAGCAAATTGCTGAGCAATTTTTGCCAAAGAACATTACTGCGATTGCTGGTTTGGGCAATCCAAAGCGCTTTTTTAATGATTTAGCAAAGCAAGGTATTACCGGTAAACAAATTCCGCTTCCGGACCACGCCACCTACACACCAGAATTCTTTACTGCTATCAAAGCGCAATGCATCCTCATTACCGAGAAAGATGCGGTTAAATGCACAGGCATTCTTGATGAACGCATTTGGGTTGTGCCAATGTCACTGCATTTGCCAGATAATCTGATGGATTGGCTGCAATCCATTTTGCAAAGGCCAGACCCCCGTCGCTACACTTTATAAGCCTTGTAACTCTATTTAACCGTCCACTTAATACGTTAAGCGCTACACTCTTTTCTCATAACCTTTTTTTGAAATAATTATGGACAGACGCCTACTTGATATCTTGGTTTGCCCTTTATGCAAAAGCCAACTGCATTTAGATGCAGAGAAACATGAACTGATTTGTAAGGCTGATCGTTTAGCCTATCCAATTCGCGATGATGTCCCAGTGATGCTGGTTGAAGAAGCGCGCAGTATGACTGCTGACGAAGTCCTCTAAGCGACTCCAAATGAGTGCAACCCAATCTCTAGACTTTTTGGTTGTCATACCTGCAAGGCTAGGTTCTACTAGGTTGCCGCGTAAACCGTTGGCTGATATTGGCGGTAAACCCATGGTAGTGCGTGTTGCAGAACAAGCTAAAAAATCTTTAGCCCAGAGCATAATCGTTGCAACCGATTCAGCAGAAATTCAAGCAGCATGTGATGAGCATCGCATTGAATGTTTGTTGACTAGTGAGAACCACCCAACTGGTACTGATCGTCTTGCGGAAGTGGCACAATTATTAAAACTCCCTAGTAATACTTTAGTGGTCAATGTTCAAGGTGATGAACCGCTCATACCCCCTGAATTAATTAATCAAGTGGCTCAAACTCTGGCTGATCATGTGGAATGCGCCATCTCGACAGTAGCCGTACCAATTCATGATGATGGTGAAATTCAAAATCCCAATGTCGTTAAAGTGGTCCTCAATCGAGCGGGTGAAGCCCTTTACTTTTCAAGAGCCCCTATTCCTTTTGTAAGAGATGCAAAGCCAGAGCAAAACGTAATGCATTTGAGGCACCTGGGCATTTACGCTTATCGAGCTGATTTTTTACAAGCCTACTCTCGCTTAGAGCCTGCACCCCCAGAACAAGCAGAAGCCTTAGAGCAGCTTCGCGCCCTCTGGAATGGCTATCGTATTGCGGTTCATACAGCCACTGAGACCCCACCAGCAGGGGTTGACACCCTGGAAGACCTCGAACGCGTTAGAAGCCTCCTGGCTAACTCCTAGCAATTGTGGGGTGGATTGCCGTTTCTCGGGGATAATCCTAGGCATTAGATATAAAGGATCCCGACAAAATACGGGACAATTACAAATCTTATAAGGGGAAAACAATGCGGTTAATTCTGCTCGGTGCACCTGGTGCTGGAAAAGGCACACAAGCTCAGTTCATTTGCGAAAAATTTGGTATTCCACAAATCTCAACTGGCGACATGTTGCGCGCTGCTGTGAAAGCTGGAACTGAACTGGGTGTTGCTGCTAAAAAAATTATGGATGCCGGCGGGCTAGTCTCTGACGACATCATTATTGGCTTAGTTAAAGATCGCTTGACTCAACCAGATTGCAGCAAGGGCTATTTGTTTGATGGTTTCCCTAGAACCATTCCTCAGGCACAAGCCATGAAAGATGCTGGCGTGCCAATCGATTACGTTTTAGAAATCGATGTTCCATTTGATGCCATCATCGATCGCATGAGCGGTCGTCGTGTTCACCCAGCCTCTGGCCGCACCTATCACATTAAGTTCAATCCCCCTAAGGTTGAGGGCAAGGATGATGTAACTGGTGATGCTTTAATCCAGCGTGATGACGATAAAGAAGAAACGGTTCGTAAGCGCTTACAGGTATACAACGATCAAACTCGCCCCTTGGTTGATTACTATTCTTCATGGGCTGCAGAAGCTAACTCTAGCGATAAAGTCAAGGCACCTGCATACCATAAGGTAAGTGGTACTGGTAGCGTCGAAGATATCACCATTTCAATTTTCGCCTCATTAAAGTAAGGTACTTATTGCCCAATAAAAAAGGACTGCATTACAGTCCTTTTTTATTTCTCGCAGCAAAATCTTCGTCTAATATTTACTTGAGCTCCTTTAGAGCACTTTCAAAAGACTCGATATCTGCAAAGCTTCGGTAGACTGAGGCAAACCGAATGTAGGCCACCTTATCTAGACGCTTGAGTTCTCGCATCACCAGCTCACCAACGCGCTCACTAGGGATTTCTTTTTCACCCAAGCTCAGCAACTTCTCTTCAATACGCGCAATCGATTCATCCACTGAATCGGATGATACTGGGCGTTTACGAAGGGCTAACTTGAGTGAACTCGCCAACTTATCGTGACTGTATTCCACCCGGCTACCGTTCTTTTTAACGATTGCAGGCAATACCAGCTCAACCCGCTCATAGGTGGTAAAACGCTTATCGCACTTGGCACAACGGCGGCGACGGCGAATCGTATCGCCCTCATCCGATACCCGGGTATCTAAAACCTGGGTATCGTCGTTATGGCAAAAAGGGCAGCGCAATGTGAGCTTCTTTCTCTACTGACTTAACCGTAAACAGGAAAGCGCTTTGTTAACTCAGAAACTTGAGCACGAACCTTAGCGATATTTTCTGCATCATTTGGATTATCTAAAACATCCGCAATGAAGTTGCCCACTTGACGGGCTTCAGCCTCTTTAAAGCCACGCGTCGTCATTGCTGGTGAACCCAAACGAATACCGCTAGTCACCATTGGCTTTTCTGGATCATTCGGAATACCGTTCTTGTTGCAAGTAATGTGGGCTTCACCCAAGACACGCTCAGCTTCTTTACCAGTCATCTTCTTCGCGCGCAGATCTACCAACATGACATGTGAGTCTGTACCACCAGAAACAATCCGTAGACCACGTGAGATTAAGGTCTCTGCTAATGCTTTAGCGTTGGCAACTACCTGCTTTTGATAATCAATAAAACCTGGCTCTTGCGCCTCTTTAAACGCTGCAGCCTTACCAGCGATCACATGCATCAAAGGTCCACCCTGTAAGCCTGGGAAGACTGCAGAGTTAATGGCCTTCTCATGCTCCGCTTTCATCAAAATAATGCCGCCACGAGGACCACGCAAACTCTTGTGTGTAGTGGAAGTAACAATATCTGCATGAGGTACTGGGTTTGGATAAACACCAGCCGCAATGAGACCAGCATAGTGCGCCATGTCGACCATAAAAATGGCGCCCACTTCTTTTGCCAATTTAGCAATACGCTCAAAATCAATTTTCTTTGAGTAAGCAGAAGCACCAGCAATAATCAACTTTGGCTTGTGCTCGCGAGCTAGACGTTCCATTTGCTCGTAATCAATTTCTTCATTTTTGTCTAAACCGTAAGCAATCGGATTGAACCATTTACCACTCATATTCAATGCCATGCCGTGGGTCAAGTGACCCCCTTCAGCCAAGCTCATACCCATAAAGGTATCGCCAGGTTTTAAGAAGGCCAAGAAAACCGCTTGGTTTGCAGATGCGCCGCAATGGGGCTGGACGTTAGCCGCCTCAGCACCAAACAAGGCTTTGACACGATCAATTGCGAGTTGCTCAGCAACATCAACAAATTCACAGCCACCGTAATAACGCTTGCCTGGATAGCCTTCGGCATACTTATTCGTCAATTGGGAGCCCTGAGCCTGCATAACCGCTGGAGAGGTGTAGTTCTCAGAGGCAATGAGCTCAATATGGTCTTCTTGACGCTTGTTTTCGTTCTGAATGGCTGCCCATAACTGGGGATCGGTTTTGGCTAAGGTGTTCTGACGGTCAAACATGGTAATAATCCTGAAGAATTTGGATTGCTGCGTTAATTAACTTAGTAAAATCAACCTACATCATACAAAATCCACCATGACCACCACACAAGACCTCTCATTCCTCTCCCTCGTCCTCAATGCCAGCCTATTAGTCCAGTTAGTAATGTTGTTATTACTAGGGATGTCCGTTGCCTCCTGGACCATTATTTTCAAGAAAACTGCTGTTTTAAGAGGGGTTAGGCAAGATACCGAGCGTTTTGAGCGAGATTTCTGGTCAGGCGGCGATCTCAGCACCCTCTTAGAGGCTGCCCAGCGCAATACCCGCAGCGATGCTGTTCTAGAACACATCTTTGAAGCTGGGATGCAAGAGTTTATGAAAGTTCGTGAAATTGATGCCGCCCGCCGCGCCATGAAAGCAACCTACCAACGTGAAATGGATGCTCTAGAAGCCAATCTTCCATTCCTGGCATCGGTTGGATCTGTATCCCCCTATATTGGTCTTTTTGGAACTGTGTGGGGAATCATGCATTCCTTCCGCGGATTAGCCAACGTGCAGAACGCAACACTTTCTGCGGTTGCCCCTGGTATTGCTGAAGCATTGATCGCAACAGCGATTGGTTTGTTTGCGGCGATTCCTGCCGTAGTCGCTTATAACCGCGCAGCAACGGATGTTGATCGCCTCGCCATTCGTTTTGAAACTTTTATTGAAGAGTTCACGAATATTCTGCAACGTCAAACTGCAGGTCGTTAATTAGTCATGGCTGCCTCTTCTTTGCGTAAATCAAAACGTCGGGCAATGTCCGACATTAATGTTGTGCCATATATCGACGTGATGTTGGTGCTATTGGTCATCTTTATGGTTACCGCACCTATGGTGAATCCGGGCGTAGTCAATCTACCAACTGTTGGTGGAGCTAAAGTGCAATCCTTACCTCCTATCTTTTTAAACATTGATGCCAATGAAAATGTCATTATTCGCAAAGATGGTGAGCCCACTCAAACCTTAACTCCATTTGAGCTTGGTGCGTTTGCAAGAAGCCAAGCTGAAAAATCAGCCGATCAGCCAGTAGTAGTTGCGGCAGATAAATCAATCAAATACGAAACCGTGATGAATGTCATGTCAAAGCTCAAGGAAAATGGCGTCAAACGGGTTGGCCTAGCAGTCAAAAGTCAATAAACGCTGATGCAAGATACTGATCCAGTCTCTTTTGATTAATGAATAGCGCATCTACTTTTCAATCCCCCCCTTCTCCTTTTAAGCGAGGACGCTTTACCAAGCAGGAAAGCACCAAGCGTGCATTTACTTTTTCTTTAATTGCGCATTTAGGATTGCTCGCTTTTTTAGTCATTGGTATTAGCTGGAATAACTCCACTCCTGCTGGAGTTGAAGTAGAGCTTTGGGATTCAACTCCTCAGGTTGAAGCGCCACCCGAACCAGAACTCAAAACAGTTGTGAAAGAAGAGGCTGCTGATATTGCGGTTAAGAAAAAGAAAGTAGAAAAAGAGCCACCCAAAAAGGAAGTAGTCAAAGAGGCGCCGAAAGCAGTGAAACCTCCTCCACCAAAAGAGAAGGAAAAGCCAAAGAAAGAAGAGCCTAAAAAAGTAGAGGCTCCTAAAGCGCTATCCCCAGCCGAAACCAAAGCAAATGCTGCAGCAGAGAAAGTACGCGCCGATCAATTAGCAAGACTACGAGCTGCCGCAGGTGCTGAAGGTGGCAGCGGGGGTACTGTTGGCAATGGTGTCGGTGGTGGTGGCAATGCGCCCCCAGGCTGGACAGATAAAGTAATTAAAAAAGTGAAGCCGCTTATCGTCTTTAATCCAGAATCCGTTAGCGGTAACCCTGCAGCAGTCATCCAAGTGAACCTTGCGCCCGACGGGGCTATTCTGAATACCAGCATCTTAACTTCTAGCGGCAACCCCAGCTGGGATCGAGCTGTGCTCTTAGCGCTTTCACGTGCAGAAAGTCTGCCTAAAGATGACAATGGCAAGATTCCACAACGCGAAGTGAAGTTGACCTTTAAACCCAAGGACTAAAGCATGTTGCAGTTAATGAAAAAAATGGCTTTTAAATCGCAATTCTTCAATGTTGCACTTGCCGCTTTAGTCTTCAGTATTGTGAGTCCAGCATTCGCGCAGATGAATATTGAAATCACTGGCGTTGGTCAATCGCTTTATCCGATCGCAGTCATGCGTTTTAAAGATGAAAACAAACTGCCCACTAGTGTTACTGAAATCATTCGGCAAGACCTAGCACGCAGCGGTTACTTTAAAAATACTGAGAACGGTAATGCCGTTGAGAGTGATGACGGTACTCCAAATTACAAATCATGGGCAGCACGTGGTGCAGATGCTTTAGCTGTTGGTTCGGTTGTTCAGACTGGCTCCAGCCAATTTGAAATTCATTACAAATTATTTGATATTCGTAAATCCCAAAGCCTTGGCGGTTTAAATCTCAACTCCAGCGCCGATAATTTGCGTGCAGTAGCCCACAAAATTGCTGATGACATCATCTTCAAACTCTTAGGTGAGCGCGGCGTCTTCTCTACCCGTCTATCTTATGTAATCAAGGATGGCAAGCGCTATCGCCTCGTGATCTCTGATGCTGATGGTCAAAATATCCGCAATGCGATGAATAGCGGAGAGCCAATCATCTCTCCATCATGGTCCCCCGATGGCAAAAAAGTGGCTTACGTTTCATTTGAAGATCGCAAGCCTGTAATTTATGTTCATGAATTAGCAACTGGTCGTCGTATTTCTCTTTCCAACCAAAAAGGGAACAACAGTGCACCAGCATGGTCACCCGATGGGAAACAGCTCGCCATCTCACTTTCGAAAGATGGCAATACTCAGATCTACGGTATTAATGCGGATGGGACTGGATTGCATCGCTTAACTCGTGGCAGCACGATTGATACAGAACCACAATACTCAGCTGATGGTCGTTACATTTACTTCACAAGTGATCGTGGGGGCAATCCACAGATCTATCGCATGAGTGCAGATGGCGAGCAGGTCGAAGGTGCAAAACGCGTTACCTTTAAGCAAGGCTTTGTGACATCGCCACGAATTTCTCCAGACGGTAAATATTTGGCCTACATCGCCAACATTGGTGGTGCATATCGACTCTACATCCTCAATCTCGCAACTGGTGATGCCCAAGCATTAACTGACGGTACAAGCGATGAATCACCCTCCTTTGCTGCTAATGGTCGCTATGTTCTCTACTCCACTAAAGTGAACGGGAAGCGTGTCTTAGCGGCAGTTTCCGTTGACGGCAACTCGAAGCAGGTGCTTAGCATCCCAGGATCCGATGTACGTCAGCCTTCTTGGGGCCCCTTCATGGACTAAACACCCTTTTTCAGGGTGAAATAAGCACTTTTGAGACGCTTAGGGGCATAATATTGCTATAGGCATAGGGCCTAATTCAATTACTTATAGAGTTTGCAGGAAAAGGAAAATCATGAAAGTTTCTATCGCACGTCGTGCTGCTACATTCGCCCTGATTGGTGCAACAGCATTTTTGATGGCAGCTTGTTCAAGCGTGAAATTGGATGATGTCGATGGTGCCAACGCCAATGGTAGTGGTAGTGGCAGCTTTGGCTCACAGCCATGGAATGATCCTAAGAGCCCACTCTTTGAGAAAAGTGTTTATTTCGGATTTGATGAGTACACCGTTCAGACTAAGTACCAAAAAATGTTGTCTGCCCATGCGGGCTACTTAAAAGCAAATCCAAAACAGAAGATCATCATTCAAGGTAATACTGACGAACGTGGCACTGCTGAATACAACTTGGCATTGGGTCAACGTCGTTCAGATGCTGTGCGTAAATCATTGAACCTGATGGGCGTATCTGACGATCAAATGGAAGCAGTAAGTTTTGGTAAAGAAAAGCCAAAGGCGGAAGGTGATACAGAATCTGCTTGGGCAGAAAATCGCCGCGCTGATATTGTTTACATTACGAACTAAATGAAGAGCTCCTCACACGCTTTCAAACAAACGCTCTCACGAGCGTTTTATTTAAGTGCCGCACTCGTTTGCTTAAGCGCCTCCAATAGCGCTTGGGCCCTATTCTCAGATGACGAGGCTCGTAAGGCTATTTTGGATTTGCGCAAGTCTTTGGCTACCACCCAGCTTGAATTGCAGGGTGAAATTGAGAAGCTCAAAGCAGACAATGCTGAGCTACGCGGCAAGATCGAAAACCTGGAGAAACAAGGTGAGGATATTTCTTCTAGTCAGAAGACTTATTACCAAGATCTAGATACTCGTTTAGGTAATTTTGAACCTCGTACTGTCACCATTGAAGGTGTTAGTGGCACCGTGCAGCCTGGCGAGAAAAAAGCTTACGACGATGCACTCAAGGCGTTCCAAGCTGGCAACCTAAAAAAAGCAGATGAAGGATTTTCTGCATTTACAGCAAAATATCCTAAGAGCCCCTACCTGCCTCTTGCGCTTTACTGGGGTGGCAATAGCAAATACGCCAACAAAGATTACGCTGGCGCTATCAACCAGCTACAAAGTCTCATCAAAAAATATCCAACTCATCCACGCATTCCAGGGGCGATGTTGACATTGGGAAATTCACAACTAGAGAGTGGCAATAAAGCGGCAGCTAAGAAAACATTTAGCGAGATCATTGCTAAATATCCAGATACTGATGCAGCTAAAGATGCGCAACAATTCATCGCCGCTACTAAGTAATCTTCATGTCTAAGCTGTCTGCAGCCTTTCAGAATATCGCGCCACGCAAGCCTGGGGCACCTGCAGTCATCTTATTTTCAGGTGGCTTAGATTCCACTACCGTACTTGCGCTAGCAAAAGACTTGGGCTATTCGCCTTATGCCCTATCAGTAGGCTATGGTCAGCGCCACTCCTCTGAATTAGCCGCTGCAAAACATATTGCCAAGCAAATTGGCGTTGCGCGTCATGAAGTTGTCAATCTCGACTTAACGCGTTTTGGTGGCTCAGCATTAACGGACTCATCGATTGATGTGCCTATCATTCCAGGCAAAGATCAAGAAATCCCGGTGACTTACGTCCCAGCACGCAACACGATTCTGCTATCTCTAGCCTTAGGTTGGGCTGAATCACTCGGTGGTTTAGATGTGTTCTATGGTGCAAACTCTGTAGACTACTCGGGCTACCCTGACTGCCGCCCAGAGTACGTATCCTCTTTTGAAGCCATGGCTAACCTAGCCACTAAAGCTGGTGTAGAAGCAGTCAATAATGACAATCGCTTCCGTGTTCATGCGCCCATTATCCAACTCACCAAAGCTGAAATTATTCAGTTGGGTAGCACTCTTGGTGTAGATTACTCACAGACAGTGTCTTGCTATCAAGCCAATGATTTAGGTGAAGCCTGTGGCGAGTGCGAATCTTGCCGCCTAAGACAAGCAGGCTTTAAGCAGGCTAATGTAAGCGATCCAACACGCTATCAAAAAAATAAATAAGGTAGTGAGTCAGTTCCTCTGACGCTTATTTAACCTGTGTTTCAAGCATACGCGCTACATAACGCGCAATCAAATCAATCTCTAAATTTACGGCATCGCCCTGCTTGAGATTACCTAGCGTTGTATTTTGCAAGGTATGCGGGATGATATTGATATCAACGACACAGGCCTGATTACTATCCTCTGTTTTATTGACAGTCAGAGATACTCCATTGACCACGATTGAACCTTTATAAGCCAAGAATGGGGCTAATTCTTTAGGCGCCTCAATGCGTAATAGCCAAGACCCGTAGGCATCTTGAGCAATCTGGGAAAAGTGGGCAACCTTACCTACTCCATCAACGTGACCACTCACCAAATGACCGCCAAGTCGATCGTTTAATCGAAGTGCTTTTTCTAGATTCACTTGGCCAACTTGATCTAAGCCAACAGTCTTATTTAAAGACTCACGAGAAATATCCAAAGCAAAGGTATTGCCATCAAAGTCAGTTGCTGTCATGCAGGCACCCTGAATGGCAATACTGTCTCCAAGCGCCACATCGTCCAAATAACCCGAAGGAACTTCAACAACTAAGTGCAAGCCATCGCCTTTTGCTTGAGCGCTTTTGATTTGACCTACGGCAGTGATGATTCCAGTGAACATAGCGTTAATTTTAATTCTTCTTGTTGAGATCTTTATGAGCGTTTAATTAGTCTGAGCCTGAAATCATTGCCAAGCAAGCTCTGGTCAATGATTTGCCAGTCATCTCGAGACTTTAAGGAAAGTAATGCTGGTACATTTGCCATGCCAATACCTTCACCCATAAAAAATGGGGCGTAATAGAGCAAGAGCTCATCCACACACTCCTCTCTGAGCATTGAGCCATTGAGCTTAAAGCCTGACTCCACATGAATCTCATTCATCTCTCGCTCTTGCGCAAGATAAGCAAAGAGTCCCGGTAAATCCACCTTACCAGATGCGTTAGCCATGGCAATTACTTCAATTCCTCTAGCCTCAAAGGCCTTGGCTTTTTCTTGTTGTTCTGCACCATCTATGCCGGCACAAACCATCATGGCACCAGACTGATCTAGATTATTTAAAATCTTGGCATTGGTCGGCGTCTCTAATTTAGAGTCCACAATAATTCGCCAAGGCTGGCGTTGTGTTTCAACTTCTCGTACATTCAGAGAAGGATCATCCTCTTTAACAGTGCCAACACCAGTCACAATTGCACAGGCTTGAGCGCGCCAATGATGCCCATCAGCCCTAGCAAGAGGACCAGTAATCCACTGACTCTCGCCATTTGGTAAGGCGGTTTTTCCATCAAGACTTGCCGCTATCTTCAAGCGTACCCACGGTAGACCACGAGTCATTCTGGATATAAATCCACGATTGAATGCTTGCGCCTCCATTTCCATCAAGCCACATTGCACTTCAATCCCCGCTGCTCTCAGTTTCTCCAGACCATTTCCCGAGACGAGCGGGTTTGGATCCTTCATTGCCGCAATGACTTTAGCTGGCTTTGCGGCAATGAGTCCATCTACACATGGTGGAGTGCGGCCGGTATGACTGCATGGCTCCAGAGTGACATAGATCGTAGAGCCAGCAGGATCTTTTGCATTTGCTTTAGCATCTGCAAGCGCTTGCACTTCTGCATGAGAACCGCCAACGCGCTGGGTAAATCCTCGGCCGATGACTTGCCCATCTTTAACGATGACGCAACCTACCCGCGGATTAGGGTTCGCCAAATAAAGTGCTTTTTGAGCCTGGGCCAAAGCCTCGCTCATCCATTGGTGATCAACAGCGGTATACATGGGTCTATTAAACCATTCAATGGCATCGCTTTGCATCCCTGGCAGGGTCACAGATGCGCCAGCGTCCACCGCTACCCAATATCAGCTGGCGCTCTAGGTCGGGAACCTTCTGATGACCAAGGACTAGGCGATTGGCTACAAATCCACCTTGGGCTGTTTTAGCCGCCCCCGCAGCATTAAAAAGAATACCTATCTTGCCTGTGTGAGGGTCAATAAAGTGTCTAGCTCCACCTTTAAAGAAAATGGGGTCAGTCTTACCCTGAGAAATCCATGTCTTGCTAACGCATGAGGGTTTGATTGCCTTACCAATACAAGCGCTATAGACAGCCCAACCACTTTCCCATTTGCCTGAGCTAGGCTCTAGCCTTACCGACTCCCCCAGGTGCAATGCTTGCTGACGAGCAAAGTGAGCATGTGCAATAAATCTTCTGGCAACGAATTCAATTTCACGAATGGCAATCTGCTCTTGCAAAAGTGGCATGGTGATTATTGCTGAAATAGCCACTATCAAAATCACTGCCATCATCTCTAGCAAGCTAGTACCGGTATCAGGCTGAAAATTTTTATTCAAATGCTTGGCGCCAATTGAGGCGAGTAAGGAAACCGGATTTTTCATCTGCTAAAACATGGACCTGAATAGTTGGCTTCTCTCTACTAGATATGAGCCATTGGTTTTTTCCCGCTGGCTGAATAAAGCAATCATTCTCTGTTAACGCAGATAAGTTAAGGATGTGGTTCTCGCATTTGATCACTGCACTTTCTGCTGCCATAAATTGCTCTTGTGCAAGCTCGATTGTTTTCACTTCAACTAAACGCAACACTGTCAATCGCTCTAGATACACAATCAGAGATGAGCATAGAAGCAATAAGGACATAACCCACGCCAAAATCATGGGAGATTTCTCGTAGTAAAAGTGCGCTCAAACGCTTTTTGAATCATGGCTCCATCAGTCATTTCTAAGGTAATCCTAAAGGACCGCTGCCCCAAGCTTGATTGGGCTCCCAGCCCCTCAATCCTCAGGGCGTTGATGCCGTTCATCAAGGTCGTATTTTGTATGCGCCCCTGACGATCTAATGACTGACACATAAGCGAGCCTCCATTTACCTTAGCCCCTTTTGCTACGCCAGCCTGTTGGTTAACTAAAAACCCCTGAAGTGCCAAATCATTTTTAGTTCGTTCGCTAGTTAATACATTTCCAAGGCAATCAAAATCTATACCATCAGATAACTGATGCCTAATCACTAAGGAGTCTGATCTTTGATAACCATTTCGTTTTTGAATTTCGATTGGGGGATGCGAGCTATTTCTACCGAAGCTTGAGTTATTAGATTTGATATTTTGGTAACCAGCCATTCGAATCGCGCGTCCAATTAACTCTAATGCACGCTCTGCTTCTGTGGCTAAAGCTTGAGTTTTTTCATATTGGATTTGCTTAGCCATCAAATCACTACTTGTTTTTAAGAGCGGGTTTAATAACAGGACGCACAGAGTGATTCCGACTAGACACTCGAGAAGACTCATTCTTTAAACCTATAGATGAAGTATTAGGGGTATTACGAAGATGGGCTTGATTGCTATTGACCCTAAGTTGCTCAGCGAGTTCATAAGTATCAAAATCCAGCCTCAGTTCTGATCGTCTTCCTTCTTGCTGAGCCAGCCGCAGAGCTAGACCTTGATAAGTACCAACAGAAGTCATCCAAACGCCCAAAATGAGGCTCATTGCCACTAAAACCTCTAGCAAAATGAATCCATTCGGGGTTTCTGAGCGCATACGACATTTTCTAGGGCTTTGATAAGCTATAAAACAGTGGCTAGAGGCTCTTACTGTCAGAAAAAGGGAAGATTGCCTTAGAGGATCAACTACGAGGCTAACGACAATTGCCTGCTCAGCTTAAAATAGAGGGCTATGCCAAATACCCTTGCCTCCACCGAAGAAATCATTGCCGAGCTCCGCGCTGGCCGGATGGTCATTCTTGTTGATGAAGAAGATCGTGAGAATGAAGGGGATTTAGTCTTGGCGGCAGATCACGTTAGTGCCGAGGCAGTCAATTTCATGGCCAAGCATGGCCGTGGACTTATTTGCCTGACCCTAACCCGTGAACGCTGTCAGCAACTAAATTTGCCATTGATGGTGCGCGATAACGGCACTTCAATGGGTACCAACTTCACAGTCTCTATTGAAGCTGCCAGCGGTGTGACCACTGGTATCTCTGCAGCAGATCGCGCCCTCACCATTAAAACTGCCGTAGCATCTAACGCCAAACCAAGCGACTTAGTTCAGCCAGGCCACGTGTTTCCTTTGATGGCTCAACCAGGCGGAGTATTGATTCGATCTGGCCACACTGAAGCAGGTTGTGATCTTGCTGCGATGGCAGGTTGCTCACCGACATCAGTGATTTGCGAAATCATGAAGGATGATGGCAGTATGGCGCGCTTGCCAGACTTGCTAGAGTTTGCCAAAGAGCATCAACTCAAAATTGGTAGCATCGCTGACCTCATTCAATATCGTAGCCAACATGAAAGTATTGTGGTGCGTGAAGGTGTTCGCGAATTCATCACTCCCTGGGGCAAGTTTGAAGGCATCATTTACCGTGATACCCCAAGCTCATGCATTCATATTGCGCTTGTCAATGGCAAACCATTAGAAGCTGAAGAAACCCTGGTGCGCGTACATGAGCCCGTTACAGTCCTTGACTTTTTAGATGCCAATGTCAGTACCCATTCATGGCCACTAGCTCAGGCTCTTCAACAGTTAGCAGCTGCTCCAGCTGGAGTTGCCGTTTTACTCAATGCCGCAGGCATTGCTGCCCCTAATGATGCTGACTGGTTGGCACAATTTCAAAAGCTCAATCAATCGAAAGAGGAAGTAATAAAGCCTTTGGCTCGTAAAACAGATTTCCGTAGCTACGGTATCGGCGCCCAGATCCTGAAAGATATTGGTGTGGGTAAGATGCGTTTGCTAGCCAACCCAAGCCCCGTACCAAGCCTATCCGGCTATAAGCTAGAAGTAACTGGCTACACCCCTTATCAGCCTAAGTAATATTTACTTACCCCATCAGAAAAATATCATGACCGATTCAAGCAATGACTTTGTAGGCGTTTTAGAGGCAGACCTCAACGGCCAAGATTTACGCATTGGCATCGTACAAGCACGCTTTAATGAAGATCATTGTGTTGCACTCACACATGCCTGTATCAATGAATTGATTGCTTTAGGTGTATCGCAAGCAGACATCAAGTTAGTTACTGTTCCTGGTGCACTGGAAATTCCTTTTGCACTTCAAAAACTTGCTGAAACAGATGAATTTGATGGTCTCGTAGCATTGGGCGCAGTGATTCGTGGTGAGACTTATCACTTCGAGCTAGTCTCGAATGAATCTGCTGCAGGCATTACTCGCATCTCAATCGATTCTGGTTTGCCAATTGCTAATGGCGTACTTACTTGCGATACGGATGAGCAAGCGCATGAGCGTGTGAACGTAAAGGGTGCTGATTGCGCCAAAGCCGTTGTAGAAATGGCCAATCTTGCTTTAGCCCTGACTCCCGATATTGATATCCAAATGAACACTGGTGAAGAGTAAATTATTAATATGAGTAAATCCGGTATCAATCCCTCACAGTCACCAGCCTCCAAGGATGGGGCAGATGTTAAATCAGCCGCTCCAAAGCGCTCCCTGACACCACGTCGCCGCGCCCGTGAATATGCCCTCCAAGGCGTGTATCAAAGCTTAGTAGTGCGTCGCGCAGGAAGCCTTCCCAATAGCGCTGCGATTGCCAAGCAGCTCTCCGAAGATCCTGCCTTTAAGCGTTGCCAGCTGGATTTATTTACCGGAATTTTTGAGGGCGTCTTAGATCGCACGGATGAACTAGAAGCCATCATTACTCCTGCCCTTGACCGCCCCATTAATGAACTTTCTCCGGTAGAGCATGCCGCCCTTTTGATTGGTACTTACGAATTAGCCGTTGATCTTTCAGTGCCATATAAAGTCGCCATCAATGAAGCTGTTGAGCTTGCTAAGACCTTTGGCGGCACTGACGGGCACAAGTACGTTAATGGCGTTCTGGATTTACTGGCGCAAAAATTACGTACCGTAGAAACACAGGCTAATTAAATAAACGCCCCTTTATTTGAATGTCAAAGCCCCTGAGCAATTGCTTGTGGGGCTTTTTTATTTCTGAGGATAAAATCATTTAAAGCCAGACGCACCAACCCACACCCCTCAGATCGGCAAAGTTCATTATGGAAAAAATCGATATTCGTAGTTTTCTAAAAGATCACAAACTCTTCAAAGAACAGGCCTTTATTAACGGCAAATGGATTGACTCTAAAGAGCGCTTTAATGTAACTAATCCAGCTACCGATGAAATCATTGCCTCCGTTAGTAACCTAGGTCCGCATGAGGCTGAGCAAGCTATCGCCGCAGCCGAGAAGGCATTACCAGCATGGCGCAATAAAACAGGCAAGGAGCGCGCTCAAATCATGCGCCAATGGTTTGATCTGATTATTGAACATACTCAAGACTTAGCGACTTTGATGACCTTAGAGCAAGGCAAGCCGCTAGCAGAAGCTGCCGGAGAGGTTGTTTATGGCGCATCATTTGTTGAGTGGTTTGCAGAAGAGGCCAAACGTGTAGCTGGATCGATTCCAGCTACAACTTGGGGCGATAAACGCATGATGGTGCTCAAGCAAGCTATTGGCGTATGCGTAGCCATTACACCTTGGAACTTTCCAATTGCAATGATCACTCGCAAAATTGCACCAGCTTTGGCTGCAGGTTGCACGATTGTCATTAAGCCTGCCGAGCTAACACCCTTATCTGCCCTAGCCCTGGCAGAACTTGCAATTCAAGCGGGCATTCCTGATGGCGTCATTAATATTTTGACTGCTGATGCGCAGCAATCTATCGCCATTGGTAAAACCTTGTGTACCTCACCAACTGTTCGCCATCTCTCCTTCACGGGCTCAACGGAAGTTGGGCGCATTTTGATGGAACAATGTGCGCCTACTGTTAAGAAGCTCGCCTTGGAATTGGGTGGGCATGCACCCTTCATCGTATTTGAGGATGCGGATATAGATGCCGCCGTCAGTGGAGCGATCGCGTCAAAATTTAGAAACTCTGGTCAGACCTGTGTGTGCGCTAATCGCTTTTATGTCCATAAAAAAGTTCAAGATCAATTTGTAGAAAAGTTTGCAGCAGCCCTCACCAAAATTAAAGTGGGCAATGGAATGGATCCAGGCGTTACCCAGGGGCCACTCATTGAAACGGCTGCCCTAGAAAAAGTAGAGAAACATGTGGCTGATGCCATTACAAAAGGAGCTAAATTGATTGCTGGCGGCAAAAGAACTTTTGCCACAAAGAACTTCTATGAGCCCACCATCCTGTCTAACGTGACAAGTGAGATGCTGATTACCTATGAAGAGACTTTTGGCCCTGTTGCACCCATCATTCCCTTTGAAACAGACGAGGAAGTGATCGCGTCAGCCAATAACAGTCAATTTGGTCTTGCCTCCTACTTCTACAGTCGTGACATTGGGCGCATCTGGAGAGTAGCAGAAGCCTTAGACTACGGAATTGTGGGGGTCAATACAGGCCTGATTTCGAACGAGGTTGCCCCTTTTGGAGGCGTCAAGCAGTCTGGCCTGGGTCGCGAAGGCAGCATCTATGGAATGGATGAATACCTAGAAATGAAGTACGTCTGTGTTGGCTTATAAAACTCAGCTCAACTTATTTCTTTGTATAGACTAAATCCCAGACGCCGTGGCCTAGCTTAATGCCACGGTTTTCAAACTTTGTCACTGGACGATAAGCTGGTCGCTCAACATAACCTAGATGCTGTGCACTCAATTGCTCAGCGCTGGGCTTGAATTCATTTAATTCCTTTTCAAGCTCTTGTGGCTTGGCAATATCTTCAGCGCCAAAGGTTTCTATACGAATGTGCTGGCTAGAAGTATTTTGCAGAGTTGGCTCTGCATTCAGCACCAATACCATTTGCTCTGCATAGTTATGCCAATCGGTTGCCAGATGTATGTACCCACCCACTTTTAAGCGGGATACCAGCAATCTGACAAATTGAGCCTGTATCAGACGACGCTTGTGATGGCGCTTTTTATGCCAAGGGTCTGCAAAGTAAATATGAATGCCATCCAGAGAATGAGGTGCAATCATATTCTGCAAGACTTCAACGGCATCATGACGAATGAGTCGTAAGTTGGTCAGATTATTTACCCCAATCAACTTCAATAGGGCGCCTACTCCTGGGGTATGCACTTCAATTGCCAGAAAATCATCTTGGCTACGTAAGGCTGCAATCTTGGCGGTAGTCTCACCCATACCAAAACCGATTTCTAAAATCTTGGGTTTTGTAGACCCGTCAAATACATCCACTAAATCAAGTGATTGATCTTGATAAGAAATCAGAAATCGCGGGCCTAAATCATCAATAGCGCGCTGTTGCCCAGCGGTAGTTCTTCCTGCTCTGAGGACAAAAGAGCGAATTCGATCAAAACGCTTTACCTCTTTATCGCCTGCTTGATTGTGAGTCAAATTACGCTACAACCTTTTTAAAGTAAGCAATCGTCTCTTTAAGACCATCCTCAAGATTCACCTTGGGCTGCCAACCTAACTTTGCTTTGGCTAATTCAATATTCGGTTGGCGCTGCTTTGGATCATCGGACGGCAAGGGTTGGTGAATGATTTTAGATTTGCTACCAGAGAGTCTGAGTACCGTTTCAGCCAACTGCAGCATGGTGAACTCACCTGGATTGCCAATATTGACTGGGCCAGTAAAGCCCTGCTCAGAGTTCATCATTCTGACCATGGCATCAATCAAATCATCGACATAGCAAAAGCTTCTAGTTTGCTGACCATCGCCATAAATCGTAATGTCCTTGCATTGCAAGGCTTGCACGATAAAGTTACTCACTACACGACCATCATTCGGATGCATGCGGGGACCATAAGTATTGAAGATGCGCACGACCTTGATGTCTAAATTGTGTTGGCGGTTGTAATCAAAAAAGAGGGTCTCAGCACAACGCTTACCCTCGTCATAGCAAGAGCGAATGCCAATCGGATTAACCTTGCCCCAATACTCCTCTGGCTGGGGATGCACCTCTGGGTCACCATACACTTCGCTCGTAGAGGCTTGCAAGATACGAGCTCGCGTTCTTTTAGCAAGGCCCAGCATATTAATCGCACCATGCACACTAGTCTTGGTCGTTTGCACTGGATCATATTGGTAATGCACTGGAGATGCAGGACAAGCTAAGTTGTAGATCTGATTGGTCTCTACATAAAGCGGAAAGGTCACGTCATGACGCATGAGCTCTAGATTGGGATTTGGCAGTAAGTGCGCTAAATTGGCTTTTGAGCCAGTGAAGTAGTTATCTACCACCAAGACATCATTGCCTTCTTTGAGCAGCTTTTCGGTAAGGTGTGAACCTAAGAAACCAGCGCCACCAGTGATGAGAATTTTGTTCATATTTTTAAATGAGAGAGATGTATTAATAGTTTCTAGGGGCGCTCCAGCCGGCGGATCTATAGGCATAAACCACTTCAGCTAAAACAATCAACAAGGATGTCATGAAGGATATCAGACCCATAACAAAGGTCCAAATGACATAGCTAGTTTGCAAAGACCGTACCGCACCAGCCTGAAAGAAAAATAGCTCAAGAACTGTCAGGGAAATAAATACGCCACTTAACACGTCAAAAAAGATAGCGGCAGTACATAAGCGGCCACGGATCTTGGCTTCATTTGCTTCAACCTCCATATGCCTTAATGACTGCTCATCTTTGACGCCACCCTCATAAAGCATTTTTTGAATGGAGCGCATACGGTCTACTGTTCTGGCTAGACGGCCAGAAATTGCATTAATCAAAGTGGCAACAGCAGTCAATAAAAATACTGGTGCTAAGGCTAACTGGATATTGTTCGTGATTGCGTCAATTGATACATCCATACTGAACTTTCTAATCTATTAAATAATTAATGCGACCAGGCAATTAAGCCGGTATAGGATGTCAAAAGCACCAGCAATCCAAAGGCGATACGGTACCAGGCAAATGGGATGAAATTATGGTGTGCTACGTAATGAATTAGCCAGCGCACACACACAAAAGCAGAAATAAATGCAGCTACAAATCCAATGGCAATGGCAAGACTGAATTCACCAGAGATATTCACAGGATTTTTCCAAAGCTTTAATAACTCATAAGTAGTGGCGCCTCCAATCACAGGGATTGCGAGGAAGAAAGAAAATTCAGTAGCAACAGCGCGTGGTAAGCCCAACAACATTCCACCGATAATCGTTGCTCCAGATCGGGATGTACCTGGGATTAATGCGGCACATTGTGCAATGCCAACTTTCAATGCATCTAAGTATGAGAGATCATCAACGGAATGGATATGACTATTACCGTTATTGATTTTCCCCTGGCGACGTTCTGCCCAGAAAATAATTAATGCGCCGACGATGAAAGCGGTTGCAACCGGTACCGGCGAAAACAATACTGCTTTAATGTGCTTTCCGAATAGGAAACCAAGACCCATTGCTGGAGCCGAAGCAATCAATAGATTCAAAACAAAACGGCGGGAATTAGCGCTGGCAAAAATAGAATGGACAACCTTCAGGAGCTTTTCTCGAAACTCCCAGCACACAGCCAAAATTGCGCCGAATTGGATAATGACCTCGAAGGCTTTACCACGCTCATCATTAAAATTAAGCAAATCCCCAACCAAGATCAGGTGCCCAGTACTAGAGATCGGCAAAAACTCCGTGAAGCCCTCTACTACCCCCAGAATGACTGCTTTTAGCAACAATATTAGATCCATAGGATAAATTTTATAGGTATATGAATACTCTGAGCACTTTTGGCAAAATTGAGCTCAAATACCCGTTTAAAGCAATTTAGCCTTAAACTTCATGCACTTTAAAAGTAGATGAATTTGATGACCCCAGCCCGCTTTCGCCTCTCTCGACTTGCCACCTTAGGCTTAGTCCTGACCCAAGCGCTCGGCCTAAGCTCTTGGAGTCCTACGGTCTTTGCCCAAAGCCCGAGCAGTGCGACTAAACCCGCCCTGCCTACCCCAATAAGTGCCTCT
>Ga0316224_1000250_pt1 | contig 82324 bp, 68 predicted proteins | sample TBH18013metaG_FD_206254 | JGI IMG/M metagenome (GOLD analysis project Ga0316224, IMG submission 206254) | Freshwater microbial communities from Trout Bog Lake, Wisconsin, USA - TBH18013 | ecosystem: Environmental > Aquatic > Freshwater > Lake > Hypolimnion/Profundal zone | place: USA: Wisconsin... | reverse complement strand
TTGGATATTTGACGGCTTAATAGCCAACAATGCAAAATGGGATATTATCGGTATGTCATTGTATCCATCTACAACAAACTGGTCAACTTATAACACACAATGTTTAAGTAACATCAATGATATGATAGCGCGTTATGGCCGACCTGTTATGATATGCGAAGTAGGCATGGATGTAAATTCGCCAACCATTTGTCAATCTTTTTTAGCTGATCTGATCACTAAAGTAAAAGCTGTACCGAATAATAACGGATTGGGTGTTTTTTATTGGGAACCCGAATGTAACAGTAACTGGAACGGTTATTCTTTGGGAGCATTTGATAATACAGGCAAACCAACCGTTGCATTAAATGCTTTTGCCAATTAATGAAACCGATTAAAAATATCATTTTCGATTTAGGTGGTGTTTTTTTGAATATAGATTATCCAAAAACACAAACTGCATTTGAAAAATTGGGTGTTGCTAATTTTCATGAATTATTTACACAACATCATGCATCAGATATATTTGAATTATTAGAAACCGGAAAGCTTTCTGAAAAAGAATTTTATGATTTATTCAGAAAAGAAATCGGATTTTACTTATCGGATGATCAAATAAAAAATGCCTGGAATGCTTTACTGGGAACATTTCCGGCGGAAAGATTAGATTGGCTTAAAAAAATAAAACATCAATACAACATTTTTTTGTTTTCCAATACCAATCAAATTCATTATGATGCTTTCATGAAGATTTATGTTGACAGTTTTGGTGTTGATGATTTTAATGATCAATTCATTAAAGCATATTATTCACAACATATGGGATTGAGAAAACCTTATCCTGAATCTTTTTTATATATTTTAGAAGAGCAGAAATTAAATGCTGCAGTAACTTTGTTTATTGATGACACATTAAAAAACATTGAAGGTGCAAAAGAAGTGGGATTACAAACCATACATTTGCTTGCACCGCAAACCGTATTGGATTTGGCACTCTAATATAATTTCTGTTTCCTGAAATATTATTTTACTTCTTCAAACTCAATATAATCATCATCATGAGATGATTTTTTTGTGGATTGTGTTTGTTGTTGTGTTCTTTGCTGTTCGTATTGCTTTTGTTGCGCTTCGTTAATATCTTTCATCTTATCCTTTAATTGAGTGGCAACCTGACTTACAGGGACTATCAATTCAAAGATAACTTTGTAGGCGAGGTAAATAATGATTCCCCAAAAAATAAGTTTAAACATAATTTGCAAAGGTATACTAACTTAACATCCGTCACAAAAATCAACTTACTAAAACTAAAATTTGGAACATACATACCGCATGCCTTACATTTGCAACGGACAAAAGTGTAACGGAAGGGAACGACATCGTTCCCTTCTTCTTTGTAGATATGTCAACAACAGTACAAATACAACAAATAGAAGCGTTATTGGCGCAGTTATTAGAAGCCGAGCCGGAATATTTTTGTATCAGCATTAAAATAAAACCAACCAATAACATTAAAGTGTTTATGGATGGAGATAATGGATTGCCGATAGAAAAATGTGTGTATTTCAATCGCAAGTTGTATAAGTTGATTGAAGAAAAAGCTTGGTATCCGGAAGGAGATTTTAGTTTAGAAGTTTCTTCTCCCGGTGTTGATGAACCACTGCAAATGCATCGTCAGTATGTAAAAAATATTGGCAGAAATGTTGAAATTATTTTTAATGATGATACAAAAAAAGAAGGGAAGTTAACAGCAGTGGCGGAAGCTGATATCATCATAGAACACACAACAGGAAAGGGGAAGAAGGCTGTTACACAAAAATTGGTTATTCCATTTAACAATATAAAAACAACAACAGTTCAAACTAAATTTTAAAAAAGATGGGATGTATTTAAATATACATCACACATCGTAAATCGTACATGGTATGGCAAGTATTAACTTAATTGATGCGTTTCAGGAATTTAAAGATGCAGAAAACATAGATCGTCCTACGATGATGAAAGTGGTAGAAGATGTTTTTAAAACATTGTTGCGTAAAAAATTCGGAAGCGATGAAAACTTCGATGTAATTGTAAATGCAGAAAAAGGTGATCTGGAAATTATTCGTCGCCGCATGATTGTTGAAGACGGTGAAGTAAATGATCCATTGGCAGAAGTTGCTTACAGCGAAGCAGTGAAAATAGAACCCGATTTTGAAGTAGGCGAAGAGTTATATGAAGAAGTAGATATGTTAGATTTTGGTCGCCGTGCTATTTTAGCCGCCAAACAAACATTGGCCAGCCGTATCAGTGATTTAAAGAAAAATGTATTAGTAAAAAAATATGGCGATAGAATCGGAGAAATCATTTCTGCAGAAGTATATCAGGTTTGGAAAAAAGAAGTATTGCTATTAGACGAAGAAGGTAATGAATTGATATTGCCAAAGTCAGAACAAATACCACAAGATTATTTTAAGAAAGGCGAGAATATTCGTGCAGTAGTTGCAAGAGTAGATTTAAAAAATAATACACCTGTTATTATTTTATCAAGAACAAGTCCGTTATTCTTGGCTAAATTGTTGGAAATTGAAGTGCCCGAAATTTTTGACGGATTAATTGCCATCAAGAAAATTGTTCGCGAACCGGGCGAAAGAGCCAAAGTAGCAGTAGAAAGTTATGATGACAGAATTGATCCCGTTGGCGCTTGTGTGGGAATGAAAGGTAGCCGTATTCATGGTATTGTTCGTGAATTAAAGAATGAAAATATTGATGTAATTAATTATACCAATAATACACAATTATTAATTCAACGTTCATTAACTCCTGCAAAGATCAGTTACATGAATATTGATACGGAAAAGAAACAGGCAGATGTATATTTAAAAGCAGATCAGGTTTCTTTAGCCATTGGTCGTCGGGGTGTAAATATTAAATTAGCTTGTGAGTTATTAGGATATGAAATAGATGTTTATCGTGAAGATGAGGAGCAGGCAGATGAATTTGATATTGATTTAAGTGAATTCAGCGATGAAATTGAAACTTGGATCATTGATGAATTTAAACGTGTTGGTTGTGATACAGCTAGAAGTGTATTAAAATTAACACCGGAAGAATTAGAAAGAAGAACAGATCTGGAAAAAGAAACGATTGCTGATGTGATCAGAATATTAAAAGAAGAATTTGAAAGAGAAGATTAATTGATTGTAACGAATACAATGCAACAATTTGTTGTATTTGTTCGTCTTAATAACCAGGAAGATAAATGTCATTGCACTGCGCAATGACAAATTGATAAAATAAAAACACTGAATGTCAGAACTGAAATTACCGAGACTCTTAGCCGCAGCTAAAGAATTCAATATTGGACAGGATACCCTGATTGATTTCTTGGGCAAAAAAGGATTTAAGAAAGATGATCTGAAGCCTACAGCCAAGCTTACGGAAGAAATGTATTATGCCCTTCAGGCAGAATTTCAAAGCGATAAAGTTGCTAAGAATAAAGCAGATCAGGTAGAAATTCCTAAAGGGGGAAGTGGCGAGCCCAAGAAGAAAAAAGATGAAGAAGATATTTCCATCAAGAAAAAAGAAGATGATAGAAAGCAAGTTATTAAAGAAGAACCGAAGGCTGAAGAAGTTGTTGAAGAAAAAATAATTGTTGCAAAAGTTGAACCTTTAAAACAATCCGAACCGGAAGTTATTAAAATAGATGCCCCGGAAATTGAAGGACCAAAAGTTATTAATAAGATCGATTTAGATGCAATAGATTCATCAACCCGTCCGAAAAAGTCAACTAAAAAACCGGAAGAAACCAAAATTGAAAATGCAGAAGAAGTAAAAGCAGATGACTCTATAAAATCTGCTAAGAAATCCAAAGAAAGTAAAATTGAAATTCAAAAAGTTATTACTCCGGTAGCTGAAGAAAAAATTATTCTTCCTGAAGAAGATATTGCACCGCTTATTGAAAATATTGAAATAGAAAAATTAACAGGACCAAAAATTTTAGGAAAAATAGAATTGCCTGTTGATAGTGATACACGTCCGAAACCTGTAAGCAGAGATGAAAAGCGTAAGCGTAAACGCATTCCTGTTGACAGAAAAGGATCAGATCAACAACAAGGCAATAATCAATCTTCGGGTGGAAATCAACAGAGAGGAGGATTTAATAACAGAGGTGCAGGAAATAACCAGCAACAGGGCGGATATAACAGAAGCGGCGGAAATAATCAACCTAGAATTCCGGGGCCACAACCACAAGGACAAAGAAATGGCGGAGGACAATCGCAGGGCCAGCGAGGTGGTGGATTTAGAAGAGGAGCCAATGAGCCACGCAAAGAAGACAAGGAGATTGACGCAAAAGAAATCCAAGAAAAAATCCGTGAAACACAGGCCAAACTTGCAGGTGCAGGCGGAAGAGGAAAAAGTTTAAAAGCAAAATATCGTCGTGCTAAAAGAGATGAAGCAGCAGAAGCTGTAGGCGATATTCAGGATGATAATAAATTACAGGTAACAGAATTTGTTACGGTAAGTGAATTGGCAAATTTAATGGATGTAAGTTTTGCTGATGTAATCAGCAAGTGTATGAGTTTAGGAATAATGGTTTCCATCAATCAAAGATTAGATGCAGAAGTAATTGAATTGGTAGCAAGTGAATTTAATTATGAAGTAGAATTTATTGGTTTAGAGGATACAGAAGAATTTGATGAAGAAGATGAAAATGATGCAGAGGAAATATTAACAGGTCGTCCGCCTATCGTTACCATCATGGGCCACGTAGATCATGGTAAAACATCTTTATTGGATTATATCCGAAGTGCAAATGTTGTTGCAGGGGAAGCTGGTGGTATCACTCAGCATATTGGTGCGTATGAAGTAACCTTACCGAATGGAAAACATATTACTTTCTTGGATACACCCGGTCATGAAGCATTTACAGCGATGCGTGCACGTGGTGCAAAAGTTACAGATATTGCGGTGATTGTAATTGCTGCAGATGATGCCGTAATGCCACAAACAAAAGAAGCCATCAGTCATGCGCAGGCAGCAGGTGTTCCGATGATATTTGCAATTAATAAGATCGATAGAGAAGGTGCGAACCCCAAAAAAATATATGAGCAATTATCTCAAATGAATATTTTGGTGGAAGAATGGGGAGGTAAATTCCAATCGCAAGAGTTAAGTGCGAAGAAAGGATTAAATGTGGATGCTTTATTGGAAAAAATATTATTGGAAGCAGAGTTGCTGGAATTAAAAGCTAACCCTGATAGAGAAGCTACCGGAACAATCATTGAAGCATCTTTAGATAAAGGTCGTGGTTATGTTGCTACCATTCTGGTACAGAACGGAACATTAAAACAAGGAGATTTAATTGTATCCGGTCAATATTATGGTCGTGCAAAAGCTATGTTCAATGAACGTAATCAAAGAATTGATACAGCACCACCATCTACACCTGTGGTTTTACTTGGATTGAATGGTGCACCGCAAGCGGGAGAAAAATTTAAAGTGTATGAAGATGAATCGGAAGCTAAAGAAGTAGCAACAAAGAGAGCGCAAATATTCCGTGAACAAGGATTACGAGCAAGAAAACATATTACATTAGATGAAATCGGCAGGCGTTTGGCATTGGGTAATTTTAAAGAATTAAATATCATTATCAAGGGTGATGTGGATGGCTCAGTAGAAGCTTTGAGCGATAGTTTGCAAAAATTATCTACAGATGAAATAGCGGTACGCGTTGTACATAAAGGTGTTGGGCAAATTTCTGAAAGCGATGTTTTATTGGCAACCGCATCAGATGCCATCTTGATAGGATTTAATGTACGTCCATCTTTGCAAGCAAGCAGATTGGCAGACAATGAAGGTGTTCAAATAAAAATGTATTCCATTATATACAACGCTATTGATGAGATCAAGAGCGCAATGGAAGGTATGTTAGAACCTAAAGTAGAAGAAAAAGAAGTGGCGACTGTAGAAATAAGAGAAGTGTACAAATTTGATAAAGCCACCGTTGCAGGATGTTTTGTATTAGAGGGAAGAATGAAGCGAGATGCCAAGTTGCGTATTTTCAGAGATGGTATTTTATTGTATCCAAGACAAGAAGGGGCATTTGCAGAATTGGGAAGTTTAAAACGTTTTAAAGACGATGTAAAAGAAGTACCAAGTAACATGGAGTGTGGATTAACCATCAAAAATTTTGCTGATTTATCCGTTGGAGATACATTGGTTGCCTACGAAGAAGAAGAAATTAAGAGAACCTTATAATTCATAAATCCTTGCCACAGCAAGGATTTATGTTTTGTTAAAAGCGGCTGATTATTGAATTATCCATTTGCTATAGTTTATTTTTGAAACTATAATTTAATTATGAAAAAGTTTTTATTGATATTTCTTGTATTGTGTTTGAGTGTTGGTGTTAAAAGTATTGCTCAACCGCCCATAGTAAAAAAAGTATTGGCAGATAAAATTGTTGCACAGGTAGGCGATAAAATTATTTTGTATTCAGATATTGTTAATGCTATTTCTGATTATAAAAGACAAGGGCAAGAAGCACAATTACCTCCAAATCCTGAATGTGCTTTTTTAGAAGGTCAGTTAATTCAAAAAGCGTTGGTATTGCAGGCAGAAAAAGATTCATTGCCATTAACAGATGAAGATATTGATGCTGCTATAGATAACAGAATTCGTTTTTATATTGGTCAGTACGGAACAAAAGAAATATTGGAAGAAATAGCCGGGAAAACCATCTATCAAATGAAAGAAGATTTTCGGCCTTTGATCCGCGAACAAAAATTAGCTGATCAGATGCGTGCTAAAATTTTGGAGAATGTCAAAATCACGCCAACAGAAGTAAGAGCATATTTCGATAAAATTCCAAAAGATAGTTTGGCGTATTATGAAAGTGAAGTAGAAGTAAGTCAGATTATCTTACAACCCAAACCGGCACCGGAAGTAGAAGAATATGTTTCTAAACAATTGTATGATTATAAGCGGCAGGTTGAATCGGGCACCAAAAATTTTGCACAGCTAGCAAAATTATATTCAGAAGATCCGGGAAGTAAGGATAATGGTGGTGAATACAATATGAACAGAAACGATAAAAATGTAGATCCTGCATTTTTGGCGGCAGCATTTAAATTGAAGGAAGGACAAATATCTCCTGTTGTTAAATCTAAATTCGGATTACATATTATTCAAATGGTAAGCAGAAACGGAGATGATGCAAAACTTCGCCATATTCTTAAAATACCTCCTGTTACTGATGGTGAAATTCAAGAAGCGGTTAAAAAATTAGATTCTATCAAAACGCAAATATTAAATCACTCCATTACGTTTGGCGAGGCAGTGAATAAATATAGTGATGAAGAAAACTCTAAATTCAATGGCGGTGCTATTCAGGGAAGAGATGGCTCAACGTATTTAACGATCGATCAAATTGAAGACAAAGATTTGGTATTGGCTATAAAAGATTTAAAGCCGGGTGAATATTCAAAGCCTCTGCCTTATGAAGAAAGGGGATTAAGAAAAGTTCGGTTGGTATTTTTAAAAACAAGAACCAATCCACATCGCGAAAACATCAAAGAAGATTACAATAAAATCGCACAACGGTCATTAGAAATAAAGAAAGCCGATAAACTCGAAAAATGGTTTAAAGAGCATTTACCCAATTATTTTATTACAATTGATAAAGAATATGCCGGTTGTAAAGCGTTGGATGATTGGTTTAAATATGCCAGCAACAATTAAATAAATTTGATTCTCACCCACTTTTTAGTGGGTTTTTTATTTTAAAAAAATAAATTTGGAAATTGAATGTATATACATGTATCTTTGCAGAAGTGAAATTAGAACAAGCCATACAGAGCAATAAATTCAAGAACAACGTGCAAAAAGCGGGATTAAATATTCTGTATACAGCCTGGTGGCTAAAAACGCTGAGTTGTCAGGAATTAAAAGAATTTGGGTTAACACATGAACAGTATAATGTATTAAGGATTTTGAAAGGAAAACATCCTGAACAAATGTGTGTAAAAGATATTGCATCGCGGATGATTGAAAAAAACTCAAATGTGCCAAGGATTATAGACCGTTTGGAAACAAAGAAATTAGTGAAAAGAACACAGGGTGAAGCCGATGGCCGACAAACAGTTATTACTTTAACACAAGCGGGAATTGCAATATTAGACAGCACAACAGAAAAGATGGATAAAATAATGGACGAATCAATGTGTTTAAATCAACAGGAAGCAGCAACGTTAAATAATTTGCTGGAGAAAGTAAGAGCGAAAGAAAAATGATTTTTTTTGACTAAATACATGTATATACACGGAAATTAAATAAATTATCATGAAATCAGTTTTACATAAAAGCAATACAAGAGGTCATGCTAACCATGGATGGCTGAACAGTTATCACACATTTAGCTTTGCAGGTTATTATGACCCATCAAGAGTTCATTTTGGTGCATTACGCGTATTGAATGATGATACGGTAAGTAGTGGTATGGGCTTTGGTAAACATCCGCATGATAATATGGAAATCGTTTCCATTCCTTTATTTGGAGATCTGCATCACAAAGACAGTACCGGAAGAGATAAAATTATTCGTCAGCACGACGTACAGATTATGAGTGCCGGAAGCGGTATTGCGCATAGCGAAACAAATGCCAATCATGATAAAGAAGTAAAGTTTTTGCAAATATGGGTATTGCCTAAAGAAAGAAATATTGAACCTAGATACGATCAAAAATCTTTTCAACCGGAAGATCGATTGAATAAATTATTAACTGTTGTTGCTCCGGATGATGCCAATGCAGTTTGGATTAATCAGGATGCCTGGTTTACATTGGGTAATCTTTCAAAAGGATTTAAAACATCTTATTCCATTCATAAAGAAAATAATGGTGTGTATGTTTTCGTCATTAAAGGCGATGTAACAGTTAATGACATTGATTTAAAAGAAAGAGATGGTCTGGGAATTTATGATACTGCGTCATTGAACATCGAAGCAGATAGCGATACAGAAATATTATTGATTGAAGTTCCAATGATTTTAAATTAAACAACATGAAAACAGTTTATAAAATATTGAATGGACATTCCACCAATGTAGGAAGTATAAAAGTGCAGGAGTTATTACCTGATGAACAGTTTGAAAATCCGTTTTTATTATTTCATCATGGTGTAGCTATTGCCGATAAAAACATCCCTGTTCATTTACAGGGTGTTGGTCCTCATCCGCACAGAGGTTTCAGCGCCATCAGTTTTATATATAAAGGTGGGGTGCATCATCGCGATAGCAGAGGAAATGATCATGTAGTATATGCAGGTGGAACACAGTGGATACATGCAGGAATGGGCATTATTCATAGTGAAAGAGTTCCTGAAAATATTTTTGAATTCGGCGGAAAGCAGGAACTGCTGCAGGTTTGGGTAAATACACCCGGTGCACAAAAAATGGATGAACCACATTATTATCCAGCCAGTGCAGAAGATACACCCATCGTAAAAAGTAATGATGGATTAACAACCATCAGAATTCCGGCAGGTGAATTAAATGGTGTAAAAGGTATCATACCAACATTTACCAAAATCAACACTTTCATGGGTGAGATAAAAACAAACGGAACATTTGAATTTTCTTTTCCATCCAATCATCAAACTATTTTTTATGTTTTAGAAGGAAGTATTGACATCAATCATCAAACAACAGTCCAATCAAAACAAATGGCATTGTTTAATAGAGATGGAGAATCATTTTCTATTAAGGCAAATGCAGACAGCTTGTTTTTTGTGGGAAGTGGTGAACCTATTAATGAACCCGTTGCAGCGCATGGCCCGTTTGTAATGAATACACAAACAGAAATTATGGAGGCATTCAGAGATTATCAGATGGGAAAGATGGGCGTATTGATTGAAGAATAATTTTTAAAATTTAAATACAAAATAAAAATCACCATTATGGCAACTTACAAAATTGATGCAGCACACAGTGAAATTACTTTTAAAGTAAAACACTTAATGATTACCAATGTAACAGGTAATTTCAACAAATTCGATGCAAGTTTAGAATCATCAACAGATGATTTTTCTGATGCAAAAATTTCTTTTGAAGCAGACGTGAACAGTATTAACACCAACAGCGAACAAAGAGATGGTCATTTAAAAGGAGATGATTTTTTTTCTTCAGAAAAATTTCCATCCATTAATTTCACTTCAACAGAATTTAAAAAAATCAGCGGAAGCGATTATACTTTAACAGGTAACTTAACCATTAAAGGCGTTACAAAACCAGTTACATTGAATGTTGAATTTTTAGGAACAGCAACAGATCCTTGGGGGCAATCAAAAGCAGGTTTTGAAGCAACAGGAAAAATAAACAGAAGCGATTTTGGTTTAGGCTGGAATGCAGCTTTGGAAACAGGGGGTGTTTTGGTGAGTGAAGAAGTTAAACTGCAATTCAATGTTCAGTTTGTTAAGCAAGCGTAAATGAAACATCGTAATTCGCAAAACTATTAAAAGAGTTGAGTGTTTGATATAAAAAAGGAAGTATTATGAATATTGAAATTATTTCAGGAAGTCCGAGAAAAGGAAGTGTTACAAATAGAGTAGCATTATTTCTAAAAAAATATCTCAGTGAAAAAACACAGCATCAGGTTGGATTGATTGATGTGCGAGATTGGGATTTAGGGTTATTACAAACTGTTTTTACATCAATTGAAAACACACCGGATAACTTTAAACCTTTGGCAGAAAAAATATTTAATGCAGATGCATTTATTCTGGTAACACCTGAATATAACGGCAGTTATTCGCCTGCACTGCAGAATTTATTAGATCATTTCCCCAAACAAACACATAAAGTGTTTGGTTTGGTAACTGCCTCAGTGGGTGCTTTGGGTGGTGCAAGAAGCTCTCAGCAATTATTATTGTTGGTTCCTGCATTATTCGGTATTGCATCGCCGCATATGTTAATTACACCTTTTGTTGACAAGAAATTCGATATTGAAGGAAACCTTACCGATTCATCATTCCACAAATCCATTGATAATTTTATTAATGAGTTCTTATGGCTGGCAGAATCATTACATCCGGAAATGGAAACTGTGTATAATTAATATAAAAAAAAGTGGCGGAGTTGTAACTTCGCCACTTTCTTTTTAATCATCATCAATGAGCGACGAAATAAAACACGAATGCGGATTGGCCTTTGTTCGTTTACGTAAACCTTTCTCTCACTATTTGCAACAATATGGTACAGTGATGTATGGTTTAAATAAGCTGTATCTGTTGATGGAAAAACAACACAATCGCGGACAAGACGGAGCAGGTATTGCAGCAGTGAAATTAAATGTAGAACCCGGTTATCCTTTTTTATATCGTTTAAGAAGTAATGCTCAGCAACCAATTGCTGATCTATTCTTTCAATTAGGGAAAGAAGTACAAGAATTGGAAAAATATCAAGCCGATATTAAGCAACATCCGGGTTTAATGAAAGGTCATTTACCTTTTATGGGCGAATTGATGATGGGACATTTGCGATATGGTACACAGGGAAAAAATAATGTAGAGTTTTGTCATCCTTTTATCAAACGCAATACACAACCTGGTAGAAACATTGCATTGGCAGGAAATTTTAATTTGGTAAATACAGATGAATTATATGATTTACTGAATATTGAGCCCGGAGAATTTCAAAAGCAAAGTGATTTGGCTGCTATGATGGAAGTGATACATCATTTTTTAATAAAGGAAGATGAGAAAACCCCAAATGCAGCAAACCTTTCTGCAGTATTAAAAAAATCAGTTCCATTATTTGATGGTGGTTATACAGTGGGTGGTTTAGTTGGAAATGGGCATAGCTTTGTTATTCGTGATGCACATGGTATTCGCCCTGCTTATTATTATATTAATGATGATTTTATTGTCGCTGCAAGTGAACGTGCTGCTATCAGAACAACTTTTAATGTTGGTGAGAATGAAGTGCTGGAACTGATGCCGGGCAATGCTTTGATTATTGACGACAACGGAAATTATCATATTGAACAAATAGTAGAGCCAAAAGAAAGAAGGGCTTGTTCATTTGAAAGAATATATTTTTCTCGTGGTAGTGATGAGAAAATTTATCGTGAAAGAATTGCTTTGGGTTATCATTTAAGTAAACGCGTTTTAGAATTCATAAATTACGATTTAAAAAATACCATTTTCTCTTACATCCCCAATACTGCGGAAGTTGCTTTTTACGGATTGGTAAAAGGAATGGAAGATTATCTTAATCAAATTAAAGTGCAACGTATTGTAAGTTGGGGTAATGATTTTAATGAAGAGAAGTTGCAGGAGATGATTAACAGAAAAATTCGACAGGAAAAAATTGCGATCAAAGATGTAAAGTTGCGCACTTTTATTACAGAAGATGCCAATAGAAATGAAATGGTTCAACACGTATATGATATTACATACGGAACGGTTCGTAAAGGTGAAGACACTTTAGTGGTAATTGATGATAGTATTGTTCGGGGAACTACTTTAAAGGAAAGTATTGTTAGAATGTTATCGAGATTAGGTCCTAAAAAAATCATTGTTGTTTCTTCTGCACCGCAAATACGGTATCCTGATTGTTATGGTATTGACATGAGCAAGATGGGCGATTTTATTGCGTTTCGTGCAGCTGTTGAATTATTGAAAGAACGTAAATTGGAATATGTATTAACTGAAGTGCATGAACGAATTAAAGAATTACAACGTAACAATCAGTTGCATATTGAGAATGCTGTTAGACAGATTTACAAACCATTTGCAACAGAAGAAATTTCTGATAAGATCGCTGAGATGATTACACCAAAGGAAATAGATACTGACGTGCAGGTAATTTATCAAAACATTGAAGATTTACATGAATCTTGCCCTACCAATACTGGTGACTGGTATTTTACAGGAAATTATCCAACACCGGGTGGCAATAAAGTTTGCAATAAAGCATTCTTAAATTATATTGAAGGAAAGAATGTTAGAGGATATTAATGAAAGCGATATATATTGTTCGTCACGCGAAAAGTAGTTGGGATATATCAACACTCAACGATTTTGATCGTTCCTTAAATGAACGGGGTCAACGTGATGCTCCTATGATGGCAAAAAGATTATTGGAAAAAAATATTTTGATTGATGCATTTATTTCAAGCACTGCCAATCGGGCATTAACAACTGCTGTTTATTTTGCAGATGAATATGGGGTAAAAGAAAATAGTATCATTAAAAAAAGAGAATTGTATCATGCTGCCCCAAAAACCTTTTATGAAGTGATTAGCTCTGTTGATAATAATCTTAATTCAATTGCTGTCTTTTCTCACAATCCCGGAATCACTGATTTTGCAAATGAACTCACTAATACACATATCGATAATATGCCCACCTGTAGCGTGTTTGCAGTGAAAATAGACACAGATTCCTGGAAAAATTTTGCAAAAGCAAAAAAGACATTTTTATTTTTTGATTACCCGAAAGCCATTTAATCTAAACTTTCTAAACCTTCCGCTGTAGTTAATTCTTTTTTTCTGTTTACAAAATATACGCCTGCAAAAATTAGTGCAGCCGAACATAATTTGATAAGTGATAATCGTTCATTGAATAAGATCATTGAAGTGATTGTTGCGAATATTGGTTGTGTATAAATATATGTTCCGGTAATGGATGAGCCGAGATGCGCAATACCATAAATGATAAAAATATAAGCGAGAAATGTTGCACCCAATACAACGAAACTCAATGCCAGCCAATGTGTCCATACAAATGCATTCCATTTAATTTGTATAAAATCATTCCAACCCAAAGGAACAATCATCAAAGCGCCAAAGAAAAAGATCCATCTAATTACATGTACAGGTTTATATCGTTGCATCAATGGTTGCACCAACACTAAATAGAATGCATAAGAGGCGGCATTGATAATTACAAACAGATCTCCCAATATGCTGCTGCTTTTATTAACCTGATCTTTAGAGAGAATTAAAATAGCTGCGCCTGAAATTCCTAATATCAGTCCAACTAATTTATTGCTTGTAAATTTTTCTTTTAATAACCATACAGCAATAATGGTAATTGCAACAGGGGTAGTTAACGCTAATAATGAAGTGTGGATTGGACTTGTTAATGAAGCTCCTTTAATAAATAATATTTGATTGATGGCAACACCTGTTGCTGCGCATAATAAAAATAAAGGGATATCTTTTTTTCTGATCCATGCATGAGAAGGGTTTAATAAGAATAAAAACCAAAACAAGATTAATGCTACAGAAACCCTGATAACATTAAGTGCTAAGGGTTGCATCAATGAAGGTGATACATGTTTAACAGCAACAATTGCACTGCCAAAGAAGAAATTTCCCAATAAAACTGCAATATGTGCTTTTATTTTTTTGTTCATTGATACAAAATAAAATTACTTACTTGATAATGTTGCAATGAATTGATGAATGAAATAGGGCAGATTCGTTTTATTTAAGCTCGGCAACTGAAACTTGAAATGCTGAGCTTCTTGTAATGTTTTTAATAAACTAAAATTCTTCTGTTCAACTGAAAAACACCATTGCTGCTGTTGCATTTTTTTTGCTAAATAAATTTGTTCGGTTTGTCCCGGAGTTGGAATAAGAATTGATTTTTTGCTTAGTGATAATATTTCCATCAAACTTGAATAACCACTTCTGCAAATAATATATTCACTCTCTTGTATCACTTTACCTAATTCCTTTTGCGAAAGATGATTTTTTATTTCAATCCATTCATTTAAACTTATTACTTTATAATTGTTAGGTGTACCTCTAACTATTATAATTTTTTTATTGAGTGAATGAAGATCTTTCATAATCAATTCTTCTAGTATTGTTCTTTGTGGTTCAGGTCCGGATAATAAAAAGCAATAATCATATTTGATTGTTGTAGTAGTATTTTTATCAAATCTTCCCAATGCTCCAAGATAGGATGTAGGAATGGCGGGCATTAAAGCCGGATGGGATAAATTACCGGCAATATTTATTTCATTTCCATAATCGGGAATCCAGCATTGATTGAACCGATTGATGAATCGATAATTGATTCGTTGTAAAATTTTTTCTAACCAAACAAATTGTGTTTTGATAGTTAATTGATGCGTGATAAAAACAGTGCGGATATTAGAATGATATAATCCATAGCGGTTATCGCTGATGACTGCATCAATCGAGTATTGCTTACTAATTTTATTTAACCAACGATGCTCTTTCCAAATCGATATTAAAATCTTTGGTATTTGCCCTATGATATTCAATGGCAATGCCCAACCGGTTTTACCGTATTTTACTTGATAACCTTTGAGTTTTATAAATTGTAGCTGTGGAAATTCCTGCTTTAATAAAATTTGCTGTGCACCATCTGTTGCTATAATAATAGCACAATCTTCAACAAGCAATGCTTTAATGAGAGGAATGCAACGAGTAGCATGGCCCAAACCCCAATCTAACGGGGCAATTAAAACGGTTGGTTTGTTAATTTTTTCTGACAAGTATTTTTTCTTGACTTTAATTACGCTGAAAAATTACTACTTTAGAAGCTGTATATGAAAAGGAGTTTGAACTTATTTTTTTTTGTATTGTTATTTAGTATGATTATCACATCGTGCGGTATTTTCTCTAAGAACAATGCAAAAAAACAATGTATGTGTCCGGTGAGAAAACCAAGTGGCTATTAAGATTGTTTATATATCCCCAACAGTATGAACAGGAACAACAGAGATTTGTTAGTATTGTCTAAACAAAATGTACTTAATCCCGATAAGATTCAACAAGAAGTTGAGTGGATTAATTTATTATTGAATGAAGTAGAAGTGATGCAACAATTCAGTATTGTTAATGAAGTAATTGATGTAAATAGATGTAAAATTATTAATGCTCCATTAAAAGTTGAATACACTATCAGGGAAAGAGCAAATAAACCTTTTGTATTTATATGCAATAAAAATTAATCAGCTTAATTTTTGAAGCGCTTGTTCAACTAATGCAAACATTTCATCAATCTCTTCTATTTTGCAAGTTCCTACACTTAAGCGGTACCAGGGGTTTTGGCTATTTGCTCCAAATGCAGAAAAAGGCACAATAGCCAATTTAGCATCACTTAAAATATATGATGTTACATCGCTTTGAGTGGCCATTAGTTTTCCTTCAGCTGTAGTTTTACCTACCAAATCAAATTTTACGGTTAAATAAATAGCCGCTTGTGGTGTAACGGCATCAACAGCGTAACCCTTACCTTTTAATTCAATAAATCCTTTATAAATATTCACCAATCTTTCTTCAATCGCCGCTTTGAATTGTTTAAGATAAACACCAATCGATTCATTTTGTAAAAGATATTTTGCAGTTGCTTTTTGTTCTGCCATGGGGGCCCATGCACCAACATGACTTAATATAGCTTTTACTTTTGCAATTAATTCAGCAGGGCCTAATGCCCAACCTACGCGAACGCCGGTAGATGCAAATGCTTTTGAAATACCATCTACAAAAACAGTGAATTCTTTCATGGCGGGTCTTAGCGAAACAGGATTTACATGAACAGTAGCACCATACGTTAATGTCCAATACATTTGATCGAATAATAAATATAATTTCTTCTGTTCCGGTTTTCTTGTTTTATTTTCTGCGATGATCATATCGCAAATCTCTTCCAATGCTTCTTTGGAAAGTGTTGTGCCTGTTGGGTTTTGAGGGGTACACAAGCAAATAAGTGTAGCTCCTTTTATATGTGCAGCAATATCTTTTGGTGCTGGCATAAAATTATTTTCAACCGGGCAATCGATTAAACAATGTTCACCATCTGTTAAATGCACATAATGATTGTTATTCCACGAAGGAACACCATAAATTACTTTATCGCCTTTGTCAACAATGGTTTTAAATAATGCATAGATTAATGGTCGGCCACCTGATGCAATTTGAATTTCATTCGGCGTATAATCCAATCCTTCCCATTCTTTTAAAAAAGAACTGACTGATTTTCTTAATTCCACTATTCCATCTGCTGCAGGATAACTGGTATGATGTTGATGATAAGATTCAACAATCAATTCTTCTAATTCTTTTGGAATAGGAAAAATATTCGGATCAAAATCACCAATGGTGTAATTATAAATTTTTTCGCCATTGCGAATGCGTTCACTGATAGCATTACCCAACTTTACAATTTCGCTGCCAATCAATGTTTCTGCGAGATGGCTTAATTTTAAATCACTCATAAACAATTTTCTGATAAACAGTGCAAAAGTAAGTTTTTGATAAGGATATAAATTGAAATATTACATAAATAAAAAACCCTGCAATTGCAGGGCTGGTATAAGTAACATTATCCTTTTTTCTTATCATCATACTTTTTCTCGGCAACTTTTGCTTTTTCAAAATCAAGTACTACACCATTAATACAGTAACGTAAACCTGTTGGAGGGGGCCCATCCTCGAACACATGCCCCAAATGAGCTTTACATCTGCCACATTCTACTTCCGTTCTCTTCATTCCAAATGTATTATCAGGTAAATAAATGATGGAACTTTTGCTGATGGGCTCATAAAAACTGGGCCATCCGCAACCGCTTTCAAATTTAGTATCACTTTTAAATAAAGGGTTGCCACATGCTGCACAATAATAGGTGCCCACTTCTGTTGAATGCTCAAAAGCACTGGTGCCGGGCCTTTCGGTGCCTTTTTGGCGAGCTATATAATACACTTCCGGACTTAATATTTTTTTCCATTCCTCATCACTTAAATTTACTTTATCGTTACTGTTGTTAGAATACACAGGGTTATTTTTTTTAATGCTGTCCATATTATTTTTTTTAATTTGATTGGGTTGCGCAGAGCAACTAATTAATGTAATTGAAGATAATAGTATGATGAAAATAAATTTCATAATCATTGATTTAGTATTATAATTACGTTTGAAATGTATAATTGGTTCGAACAATGAGTGAGACGGGCTTTTATCTTCATCCTTACTGACAAAAATCAGTATTTTTAAAAGGATTTGTTAAATGATTTTTAAATAGGCTGGCTTATATTTGTTCCTCACACAAGGTTAGCAAGTACATGTTCAATATTATCTTATTTGGCCCTCCCGGAAGTGGAAAAGGAACGCAAAGCGAAAAGCTGATTGCAAAATATCATCTTAAACACTTAAGTACAGGCGATTTACTACGCAGCGAAATTGCTGCAAAAACTGTTTTGGGTTTAGAAGCAAAATCGATCATGGATAAAGGTCATTTAGTACCAGATGAAGTTGTGGTTGGAATGATTCGCTCTGCATTAGATAACAACCCCAATGCAAAAGGTTTTTTATTTGATGGGTTTCCGAGAACAGAAGCACAAAGTATTGCATTGGATAATTTATTGAAGGAAAAAAATAGTGAAATCAACGTTGTATTGGCTTTGCAGGTAGATGAAGAAGAATTGGTAAAACGTTTATTGAATCGCGGATTAACCAGTGGAAGAAGTGATGACAATAGCGAAGAAGTAGTGAGAGCACGTATTGCTGAATATCATAAAAAGACTTCTGTAGTAGCAGATTACTATACAAAATTTAATAAAGTAGTACATGTAAAAGGTGTGGGTACTGTAGAAGATATTTTTAATGCATTGAGTTTTGAAATTGATAAACGCGTATCTTGAGTTAACTTTTTGCAACTATAACCAACTGCTGTCCCGTCAAAATTTTTCTTGGCGGGATTTTTTTAATTTGATATATACTTACAATTGTTAGTTTTGTTTTTAATAACGATCGCTATGTATCAATTAGAAAATTATGTTGTTGGCAATTGGATAAAGGGAGAAGGAGAGGGACAAACTTTGTACAATGCAGTAACCGGCAACAGGATTGGCTTTGCAACAACCAAAGGAATTAATTTTAAAGAAGTATTACATTATGCAAGAACCAAAGGCAATCCTGCTTTGCGCAAATTAAGTTTTCATGAACGTGGTTTAATGTTGAAAGCATTGGCATTGCATTTAAGAAATCATCTCGATAAATTTTATCAACTCTCTTATCAAACAGGTGCTACCAAAGCAGATAGCTGGGTTGATATTGAAGGTGGTATCGGTAACTTATTTTCTTATGCTTCTTTACGCAGAAAATTTCCGGATGAATCTTTTTGTTTGGATGGAGAAACTATTCCCATAGGAAAACAAAATACATTTATCGGTCATCATTTATTAATACCCAAAGAAGGCGTAGCTGTTCATATTAATGCATTTAATTTTCCTGTTTGGGGTATGCTGGAAAAGATTGCAGTGAATTTATTGTCAGGTGTTCCTGCTGTTGTAAAACCTGCTACTGTTACTTCTTATTTAACAGAAGCGGTGGTAAAAGAAATCATTGCATCAAAAATTTTACCCGATGGTTCCTTGCAATTATTATGCGGGAGTGCCGGAGATATTTTAGATCATGTTACTTCTCAAGATATTATCACTTTTACAGGTTCTGCTTCAACCGGATTAATGTTAAAGCAAAATCCAAATATCGTAAAAGAAAATATTCCATTTACGATGGAAGCAGATTCTTTGAATTGTATTGTTTTGGCTGATGATATTGAACCGAGTATGCCTGAATGGGATTTGTTTATTAAAGAAGTGAGAAGAGAGATGACGTTGAAATGCGGACAACGTTGCACAGGCGTTCGAAGAATTTTTGTACCTGAAAATAAATTAGAAGCTGTACAAGCCTCACTGGGTAAGGCTTTGGCACAAACAATAATCGGTAATCCGATAAACGAAAATGTAAGGATGGGAAGTTTGGCAGGCGAATCGCAGCGAAAAGAAGTGAAAGAACAAATTCAAAAATTATTGGCCTCTTCTCAAATCATTTACGGAAATTTAGATAGTGTGGAAGTATTGGACGCAGATAAAGATAAAGGCGCTTTTATTTCGCCCATTTTATTATTGAATGCAAATCCATTCGAATCGAAAGAAGTTCATGAAGTTGAAGTATTTGGCCCGGTATCTACATTGATGCCCTATCGGTATTTTGATGAGGCTATCGCTTTGGCAAAATTGGGTAAAGGTTCATTGGTATCAACCATTGTTACGGCCAGTCAACAAAAGGCAAAACAATATGTTTTGAGCGCGGGAACCTTTCATGGCAGAATATTAATCTTGAATCATGAATGCGGTAAAGAAAATACCGGGCATGGTTCTCCATTGCCATTATTGGTGCATGGGGGTCCGGGGCGTGCAGGTGGTGGTGAAGAAATGGGCGGTATTCGGGGTGTAAAACATTACATGCAACGAATAGCTATTCAGGGCTCACCGAATATGATTACTGCAGTGAGTAATGTTTATCAACCTAATGCAGATGGGATAAGCGATTCAAAGCATCCTTTTAAAAAATATTTTGAAGAATTAAATATTGGTGATCAAATCATCACAGAAAAAAAATTAATCACTGCTGATGCAATTAATCAATTCGCTGATTTAAGTGGCGATCATTTTTATGCACATTTAAAAGAAACCAATTTCGAAGGAACCATGTTTGAAGGCCAGGTAGCACATGGTTATTTAATTATGAGTATTGCTGCCGGTTTGTTTGTAGATAGCTATCATATCAATCCGGTTTTATTGAATTATGGAATTGATGAATTGCGGTTTACAAAACCGGTTTATCCGGGAACAGAAATTTACATTCGATTTACTTGTAAAGAAAAAATTCGTCAGGAGAAAAATGAAGAGACTGATATTGCAAAGGGAATTGTTAAATGGTTTGTTGAAATTTTTGATGACACGGATGAATTGATTGGTATTGCCACTATTTTAACCATGGTAAAAAAGAAAGAACAATAATTAAACTATTGCGTAGTAATATTGTTTTAAGAAATAAAATACTTATGTCAGCAATAACAAAAATAGCCATCGTTACAGGTGGTAGCCGGGGTTTAGGAAAAGATATGGCCATCAATATTGCCAAAAAAGGAATAGATGTAGTCATTACATATCGGGGTAATCAAGCAATGGCGAATGAGGTAGTGAGAGAAATTGAATTAATAGGAAGACAGGCTACTGCATTGCATTTAGATATGGCAGATTTTAAATCATTAGATGGTTTTGTTGCAAACCTAATCTCAACATTGCGATCAAAATGGAATACAACATCATTTGATTTTTTAGTAAATAATGCAGGCATGGGTGCTACTATTCCTTTTGAAAAAGTAACAGAAGAAGTATTTGATGAATTTTTAAATGTACATTTTAAAAGTGTTTATTTTTTAACACAAAAATGTTTAGCGCATATTAATTCAGGCGGAAGAATCATTAATATTTCATCCGGAACAACCAGATTCAGTAACCCTGGTTATTCCGTTTATGCATCCATGAAAGGCGCATTAGAAGTGTTCACTAAATATTTAACGAAAGAATTAGGTGCAAGAGGAATTGGTGCAAACATTGTCGCTCCGGGTGCTGTTGAAACTGATTTTAATAATGGGTTCATCAGAAACAATCCTCAAGTAAAATCTATGATCAGTTCAATGCAACCATTTGGTCGTGTTGGCCGTCCGGACGATATTGGAAGTGTAGTAGCATTTCTTTGTACAGATGATGCAAAATGGATAAATGGTCAGCGTATTGAAGTAAGCGGGGGCATTAATAGTTAATCATTTTATATGAATGAATCATACGTAAAATATATCGTTGAAAATAATATTGGTGTAATTGAGTTTTTTACACCGCAACATAATTCATTACCTTCAAAAATTTTAGCTCAACTTGCAGAAACCATTGTTGCTGCTGGATTTGATTCGAATAGCAAAGTATTGATATTACAAAGTGGTGGTAATAAAACTTTTTGTGCGGGTGCTTCATTTGATGAATTGATGACGATTGAAAATGAAGAAGAAGGATTGCAATTTTTTACCGGATTTGCCAAGGTAATTAATGCCATGCGTCAATGCCCCAAATTTATTATTGGAAGAATTCAAGGCAAAGCGATTGGCGGCGGTGTTGGATTGGCAAGCAGTTGTGATTATTGTTTAGCAACAACAAATGCTGAAATTAAATTATCAGAATTACCGGTGGGCATAGGTCCATTTGTTGTTGGTCCTGCAGTTGAACGAAAGATCGGTACTACTGCTGCGTATGAATTAACGATTGATGGAACAAATTTTCGTTCAGCGCAATGGGCCAAACAAAAAGGAATGTTTGCTGAAATATTTGATACGATTGAATTAATGGAAGAAGCCGTTAATCGATTATCAAATACTTTAGCTAATTCAAGCAGTGAAGCTATGTATGAAATAAAAAAAGCTTTCTGGAAAGGAACAGAAAATTGGAATGAATTATTATTGGAACGAGCTGCAATCAGCGGAAGATTGATATTAAGCGAGTACAGTAAAAAGTTTCTTGCTGAGTTTAAAGGCAGAATGAAAAGATAAATTTACAATCCTTCAAATTCATAAATTGGATCGATGTGAGTATTGGGATCCATGAAAAAAACAGATTTGATCAATCCATCTTTCAATCCATACACCCATCCATGCAAATCAGGGCTATTATCATATTTCCATGCTCTTTGTATGATTGATGTTTTAGCTAAATTCATTACCTGCTCCTGTACATTCAATTCAACTAATCTGTTTGTTCTTTCCTCTTCATCAGGAATAGCATCTATTTCCTTTCGATGCAAACGATGAATGTCTTTTATGTTTCGCAACCACATATTCAATACATATTTATGATCATTGTTGGTCATAGCTGCTTTAATTCCACCACAACCATAATGGCCGCATACAATCACATGTTTTACTTTTAAATAATTAACTGCATAGTCCAATACACTTAGTAAGTTTACATCAGTATTGATAACAAGATTGGCAATGTTTCGATGAATAAACATTTCGCCTGGTTGTGTTCCGGTAATGCTATCCGGATGAACACGACTATCGGAACAGCCAATCCATAAAGAAAAGGGTGTTTGAATTTGTGCGAGGTGATGAAAATAATCAGGGTCGGATTTTATTTTACTTTCAGACCATTCTTTATTATTTAATAATAGTTGTTGTATTGATTGTTCCATAGAAATTTTTTAAATATTCAAACCACCGCAAGCACTTAATACTTGTCCGGTAATGTATGAACTTAAATCACTCGCTAAGAATAATGTTGTGTTGGCAATTTCTTCTGCTTTACCAAAACGGCCTAATGGAATTTTTTTTAGAAACTCTTCTGCAGCTGCACCTTCTTTTAAATAATGTGTCATATCGGTTTCAATAAAACCCGGCGCAATCGCATTGCAACGAATATTTCTGCTTCCTAATTCAGCCGCAATTGATTTGGTAAAGCCAATGATACCTGCTTTGCTTGCTGCATAGCTGCTCTGGCCTGCGTTTCCGCGAACACCAACAATTGAACTCATATTAATGATGCTGCCTGCTTTTGCTTTCATCATGGGGCGAATGACTTGTTTCGTCATATTAAATACACTTTTTAAGTTGGTGTTCATCACTTCATCCCATTGTTCAGCAGTCATGCGCAACAACAAATTATCTTTTGAGATACCTGCGTTATTAACACAAATATCTATTGCGCCAAATTCTTTCAAAACATCATTTACCAATATTTCGCATTGTGTAAAATCGCCGGCATTGCTTTTATAAGCTTTTGCTTTCACACCTAATGCCTTTAATTGATTTTCTAATGCTTTTGCTTTTTCTGAACTACTATCACTTACGTAAGTAAAGGCAATATGCGAACCTTGTTCTGCTAATTTTAATGCAATGGCTGCACCAATACCACGAGCAGCACCTGTAACGATTGAAACTTTATCTTTTAATATCATGATGATGTATTTATTCTGCAATGATAAGATTCTTTCTATTTAGGCATGGATTCTTTATCCTTCTTTTTAAACAATTAAGGAAGAGATCTCTTCAATAAAATTTCTGTCGTTACTTAATCTGGGTACTTTGTGTTGACCACCCAGCTTACCTTTGCTGCGAAGCCATTCTGTAAAAACCCCTTTTTTTAATGATCTTATTAAAGGCATGCGCAATGCAATATCTTTATGACGCTTTGCTTCGTAATCGCTGTTTAAATTTTTTAATGCACAATCTAATTCGTAAGAAAAATGATGCATGTTATCAGGTTCTTTATCAAATTCTATCAACCATTCATGGGCACCATTATTTTCGCTGCTGAAATATACCGGTGCAGCAGTATAATCATTAACAATAGCATTCGTTTTATTGGAGGCAATGGCAATCGCTTTATCGGTATTATCAATTATCACTTCTTCACCAAATGCATTGATATAATGTTTTAATCGTCCGCTAACTTTTATTCTAAATGGTTCTAATGAAGTGAATTGAATAGTATCTCCTACCAAATATCTCCATAAGCCGCCACTGGTTGAAATTACTGGTGCATAATTTTTATTTAATTCTACTTTATTCAACCCAATTGTTTCAGGATTTTCTTTTCCATATTCTTCTATCGGCATAAATTCATAAAAAATGCCATGCTGTAAGAACAATAACATGCCATCATCATTGGGATTTATCTGCGCAGAAAAAAATCCTTCACTTGCATTATAGAGATCTAAATAAAAAATATCTTTACCAATTAGTCTTTTAAATTGTTCGCGATAAGGTGTAAATGAAACACCACCATGCAAATACAATTCAATATTGGGCCAAACTTCACTTAATGTTTGTTTGCCTGTTATTGATAATATTTTTTTAATGAGTACCAATGTCCATGTTGGTACACCTGAAATTGAAGTTACATTTTCAGAAATGGTTGAATAAGCCAGTCGTTCAATTTTATCTTCCCATTCATCCATCAATGCGATAGATAATTCAGGTGTGCGAATCCAATTCGCCCACATAGGTGTATTTTGTAAAAGCACCGCACTTAAATCACCATAATGAATTTCTTCATTAATAGAATTGATTTGATGACTTCCTCCGATCACTAATCCTTTTCCGGTTAATAAATCGCTTTCCGGATTAAAATTATAATACATCGTCAATACATCTTTTGCAGCCTGATAATGACAATCTTCTAAACTTTCTGTTGTGATGGGAATAAATTTACTTTTATCGCTTGTTGTTCCGCTACTCTTGGCAAACCAATTAACGGGTGTGTTCCATAATAAATTTTCTTCGCCATTCATTAATCTTTCAAAGTAAGGCTTCAAATCGTCATATTCATGAATGGGGACTGTATTTTTAAAATCACGAATGGTTGAAATGCCAGCCAGTCCATACTTTCGGCCAATTTCACTGTATTGTCCGTGGGTGAAGAGATCTTGCAATACTTCACGCTGTGCAGCAATCGGATTTTGCATCCAATGCTCGATACGCCAGAGACGCAATCTTGCTAAACGCGATATTGCCGGACTCAATAATTTCATTTGGAGGAACTATGCAAGCAAAATAAGAAATGAAAATGATTTAAGGAAGATTATTCTTCTGAATTGATTGTTTCGGTTTCAGTATCTCTTAATAAAGCGCTATCTCTTTCCATATCAATGATCCAATCTTTCCGCTTTAATTCGAAATTTGTTCCAAGATATAAGCGACGAACTTTCTCATCATCTGCCAATTGTTCTGCTGTACCATGTTTAAATATTTTTCCTTCGATCAATAAATAAGCACGGTCGCAAATAGATAAAGTTTCATTTACATTATGATCGGTGATGAGGATACCGATATTTTTATATTTTAATCTGGCAACAACTGTTTGTATATCTTCTACTGCAATGGGATCAACACCTGCAAAAGGTTCATCCAATAAAATAAATTTAGGATCTACTGCCAATGCACGTGCAATCTCTGTTCTTCTTCTTTCGCCACCACTTAAACTATCGCCATTGTTTTTTCGAACATGATGTAAATTAAATTCGTCCAACAAGGTTTCTAATTTCAGTATTCGTTCCTTTTTGGTCATGTTGGTCATTTCTAACACCGCTAAAATATTGTCCTGCACACTTAATTTTCTAAATACACTTGCTTCCTGTGGCAAATAGCCAATGCCCATTTGCGCTCTTTTATACATGGGCAGTTTGGTAATATTGATATCGTTCAAAAAAACATCGCCCAAATCAGGTTTAATCAAACCCACAACCATATAAAATGTAGTTGTTTTACCCGCACCATTGGGCCCGAGTAAACCAACGATCTCTCCCTGATTCACTTCAATAGACACATCGTTTACTACAGTTCTGCCGCTGTAAGTTTTAACGAGGTTCTTTGTATAGATAGTAATGCTCAAAACAAATGTTTTTGCAAAAATATAGGTTATCAAACAGATAATAAACAGAATACATCATCTTAACAGATGTTTCAATAAAAGGTGGTTGTAATGTATATTGCATCAATTTTTGGAAAATGAAGATCACCCAACATATAACACAGGCAAAAAACACATTGGTTTCTTTTGAAGTATTACCGCCATTAAAAGGCAAAACTATTTCTTCTTTGTATGATCATTTAGATCCGTTGATGGAATTTATGCCATCATGGATCAATGTTACTTATCACAGAAGTGAATCAATGTTCAAGAAAAAAGCCGATGGCACTTTTGAAAAAGTAGAAGTGCGCAAAAGGCCCGGTACGGTTGGTATTTGCGCTGCCATTATGAATCATTATAAAATTGATACAGTACCTCATTTTATTTGCGGTGGTTTTACTAAACGCGAATGTGAAGATGCTTTGATTGATTTGAATTTTTTAGGTATCGATAATGTATTGGTATTGCGCGGTGATGCAGAAAAAAATGAACCTAATTTTATTCCGGAGAAAGGAGGACATGCTTATGCAATTGATTTGCAAAAGCAAGTAGTGAATCTAAACCACGGATTATATTTAGATGAAGATATTCAAAACGGCGGTAAAACAGATTTTTGTATTGGTACTGCAGGCTATCCTGAAAAACATTTTGAAGCACCAAATTTAGAAATTGATTTGCAGCGTTTGAAAGATAAAGTAGATGCAGGTGCAGATTATATTATGACGCAAATGTTTTTTGATAATGCAAAATTTTTTGCGTTTGTAAAAGCTTGCAGGGAAATGGGTATTACCGTTCCTATTATTCCGGGATTAAAACCCATCACAACAAAAAAACAATTAACGGTATTACCAAGAATTTTTCATGTAGATATTCCTACTGAATTATCTAATGCTGTGTTGAAATGTAAGGCAGATTCGGATGTAGAGCAGATTGGCACTGAATGGTTAATTCACCAAAGTAAGGAGTTGAAAAAATTTGGTGTACCAGTTTTGCATTATTATACACTCGGTAAACCGCAAATTATTCGGAATGTAGTAAAAGAAGTTATTTGATTTATTGAGTTAAATAACTAGAAGTAAAATTAAATACACATTCGCAATTCTTTTTTTAAGGCTTCTTCAAATGTAATTGGACGATAGTTAAGAAGTTCAAATTTATTATAGGTAATATACTTGAGTGAAATGTGAGTCTCTTTATGAAAATTGGTTTTTTATATTTCTCATTGTTGATATTAACTTTTGAATATAATTTTAAATATGGCATATTTTCTTTTACGCAATTGCAACAAGAAATCAACAAAAAAGTAAATAGAAATGATTTTTTAATGTCAAAAATTTATATTCTATTAAAATTACAGCTGGGGTTTTAATAATGTTGATGCAAAAATTATTTAACCGTTTTCCAAACAGCCTGATTAATAATAACGGGATATTTCTTTTTTAATTCAACGATCCATTTTTCTTCCAGTTGTTGTTGATAATCATTGATCACTGCATTTTTTGCTTCAGCAAAAGTTTTTTGCTCTTTTGAATCGTGAATTTGGGTTACCATCAGCGAAACATAATTATTATCTGTTGTATTTTTCTCCGGTGTTGATATAAAACCAATTCGTTTTTCAATTTTTTGCCGAACAGGGGATTGATTGTCTTCAAACCTGCCGCTGTCTGCAAATGCGCTGCTGCCATAATTGGAAATAATATTTCTCCAGTATTTTATATTTTTTTGCAAATTTTTTATAATCTCTAACGCTGTTTCTTTTGTCTTACTATTGATTACAATTGCAGAAAAACCCTGCTGCCATTGATATTGATTGATATGTGTTTGATAAAAATCTTTCAACAATATACTGTCATCATTTGCTTTACTCCAAACATGTTTATCCATTACTGCAAATAAAAGATTGGCATCAGTAAACTCTTTTAATTGTTCACGCATCTGCTTACTGTATTCTTCTAAATGATCTTTGTAATAATTGCTCACGCTGCTAAACAAAAAATCATTAAAAAGATTTGCATAATAATCTGTTGTGTTTTTTTCAATCAGCTTTCCTCTTAAAGCATTCAACCAATCTGTAACTGTGATTTTCTTTTTTGGAAATGAAAAAAGAATGGTTGAGTCGTTTATGGTTGAAGAATTAAACTTTTGCTCATTCACAGATGCTTGTGTGTATTGCCACAATTCAGTTTCATTAAAATCTGCTTCTTTACATTCAGTTGTAACCAACCACTTTCTCAATAATTGTTTCTTTGCAACATTCATCCTGTCACTGGTCTCAATTTTTTGTTTCAATGATGCAGCCAATGCATCATTCATTTTTTTTTCTACAGGGATAATGGAAATTAATTTAAGAATATGATAACCATATGCTGTTTCAAAAGGTGGCGTAACCTCTCCTAAGTGTTCTAATCCAAAAACTTTATCTTCAAAATCTTTATTGTATTCCCCAATGCCGATATCGGGTAAAAGCCTGTTATCATTGCTTTTGCTGGCATTGAATTGAATAGCCAATTCTTCAAACAATGTTCCGCTGATGATTTTTTTATAAACAGAATCTGCCAATTGTTTTGTTTTTTTCTTGTCTGTTTCGGTAGCATTTGGCGGATAAGCGAATAGTATTTGTGTCACTCTTCTTTTACCGATGCCGCTTCGTTCATTTATATTTTTAAAAATATGATAACCGTATTTTCCTTTGTATATAGCAGAAAAACTGCCCGGTTTTAATTGATAAATCATATTCTCAATATCGTATGGTAAAGTAAAAGCAGTGATGTAACCAATAATGCTATTTGAATTTTTTACATCCTCATCACTTGAAAAAACTTGTGAAACCGCATTAAAACTAATACCCAATTGTAATTGATGATATGCTTGTTGAATTTGTTTATATGCATTAGCAGAATCTTTGCCAAAAGATACAAATACCTGTGCTGCTAAAATATCTTTTTGTGTTCTCTCAAAAGCTTCTTTGGTTAAACCTTTTATATCTGCTTCTTCATTAATAACCGCATCTGCAATTTGGTTTCTGTAATTTTTATTCTCAATTGCAATATTGTTTTGTTCATTCAATTGTTCATCATAAGCGGCCTGTACTTTCAATTTATAATTGATGAATAATTGCAAATAATCTTCTAAAGCTTTTTGTTTGTTTTTAGTATTAACAGGACTTTTTTCAAATGCTTTAACAAATTCATTTTTGTCAACGCCATATTTACCATACGTAAATAATGTTTGAGAATAAACAAATAAATTACCAAAAATTAAAACAAGCAATAGTATATATTTCATTGATACAAGAATGCTATTTGTTTTTTACTTTCGTATTAATAACGTCGTTAAACTGTTCAATGCTTAATTGTTTGGCGATAATTCTTTTATCCTGATCTAACAAATAAACAGTTGGTGTTTTAGAAACATCATACAACTGGCGAAAATTTGGCTGGCCTGCAGCTTGCACCGCATCACGTGCTGCTTTTGTTTCATAGACGTAAACCCAATCCTTACTGAAGTTTTTGTCATGTATAAACTTTTTCATTTCATCATTAGTGCCATCTTTTACATTCACACTATACAATTTCATACCCAATGCTTTCCAGTTTGACTTATATAAGGAATCAATTTTGGGTAATTCCTCTTTGCAATGGCCACAGGTTGGATCCCAAAATACAACCAATGTAAATTTTCCTTGCAAACTGTACAAGGCAATATTTTTCCCGCTGGTATCTGTCAAATCTAATATTGGTGCAGGATTACCCAATTGATTGGTCATTAAACTATATGCACGATCAAAAATTATTTTACGCGATTGCGCATTTAAAAAACTGGTGTCCCCTTTTGAATAAAAATTATCAAATAAATATAAGAACACTTTGTCTTGCCCCATGTATTCCGGATTCAAATATTTATTGGTGAACTTGGTTAATAAATAAGGATACATCTCTTTACCTGTTCTTGCAGAGAGCAACATAATTTTAATTTCTTTAATCAATGAATCAGGCTCAGGATAAACATAATATTTAAAATATTCATCGAGCTTCTTTTCAAAGAATGGCGTATGTAATAGCCTGTCATCATTAAACAATACATCATCCCAAAAATGTTCTTTTACAAAATGGTAAGGATAGGTAGAATCTGCTTTTCCTTTAACGATTGGAATGGCTGGTGCATCGGGCCTTTTCATGGCAATTAATAATGTTGCCAATAATGAATTAGGATTTTGTTTGATGATGTTATCGCGATAGTTATTTAATTCTTTGTTTTGTTTGATAAGCTCATTTCGAAGATTTACTGAATCTGTTTTGGTTTTAGCTTCTGTAAATTGTTTGTTAAGATCAGTTAATAGTTTTCCTTTTTGAACCGTGAAAGCAGAATATTGTTTGAACAAAGTATTATCCGGTGAACCGGTGATCATTACATTTTCTTTTTTAGTTGAATCGGCAACAATAGAAAAATTTTGTTCCTTACCAATCAGCAGATCAAACTGAATAGCCATTTGCGACGATACAATAAAATAAATGCCGCCGGTTAATTTTTTTTCCCCTTTAAAAACGCCATTGCCTTTTGCATCGAGCCAGGCAGAATCGGTCAATGTTTTGCCGTTGCCAAAATAACTTCCCAAATACAAATAACAATTTTTATAAGGCGTATATGTGATGTTGATGTGATAGCCGTTATTGGCTGGTGCAGTTTTTTTTGCATTGTTTTGACCAACAACATTCAAACTAAAAATAAAAATAAAGTTTATCGTTAAAAGGTTCTTCATCAGTAATTAATTAGAAAGGTAAATGTACACAAATACATGATTGGCGATTTTAACGAAATGCAGCAATGATATATTTTATAAAAATCTTAATATCTGTCAAATCATTTCTATTAAATCTTTAGCGCTTCCCTATTTTTGCCGCTGTGAAGAAACAGAAACGACAAATAGTATTGCAAGATGTGACGGTTCAGGATTATGCGGCCGAAGGAAAATCATTAGCAAAAGTGGATGGAAAAGTAATTTTTATTGAAAATACTGTTCCCGGCGATGTTGTAGATATCCAATTAATTAAAAGTAAGAAAGATTGGGCGGAAGCTTATCCGATCCACTTTAAAAAATATTCTGAAGAAAGAGTAGTTCCCTTCTGCACTCATTTTGGTGTTTGTGGTGGTTGTGTTTGGCAAATGTTGCCTTACGACAAACAATTAATGTACAAACAAAAGCAAGTTGCAGATAATTTACAGCGTATTGCAAAAGTTGAGTTGCCGATAATCAATAAAATCATTGGTGCAAGTACAATGCAGGGTTATCGTAATAAAATGGAATATACTTTTTCCAATAAAAAATATATTCCATCTGCTGAGTTCAGAAAATTAAAAAGCGAAGGTGCTGAAATAATGAATGAAGGCGGTTTTGGCGGCTTTCATGCAAAAGGTATTTTTGATAAAGTGGTTGAAATAGATACTTGTTATTTGCAAAACGAACCAACCAATCTTATTAGGAAAGCCATTGTATCATTCGCCCAAAAACATAATTTACCATTTTATGATGCAAGGTCACATCAGGGATGGTTGCGTAATGTAATGATACGTTTGGCAGAAACAGGTGAGTTGATGGTGAATATTGTTTTGGGTTATGAAGATGAAGCCAACAGAAAAAATTTATTGGATACATTGATGCATCAGTTTCCGCAGATCACTACTTTATTACATACCATCAATACTAAATTCAACGATAGCATTTTTGATCTGCATCCGAAAGCTTATTATGGAAAAGGATATATTATTGAAAAGTTAGAAAACTATCAATTTAAGATCAGCCCCAAATCTTTTTTTCAGACCAATACCAAACAAGCAGAAAAATTATATCAGGTAGCAAGAGAATATGCTGAATTAGATGGAACGCAAGTTTTGTATGATTTGTATTGCGGAACGGGTAGCATTGGAATTTTTGTAAGTGCTACCGCTAAAAAAATTATTGGCGTAGAAGTCATTAAAGAAGCAATAGAAGATGCGAAAGAAAATGCAGCGTTAAACAACATTTTACACTCTTCATTTTTTGCAGGAGATGTAATTGATATTTGTGATGATGTTTTTTTTGCTGCACACGGTAAACCGGACGTGATTATTATCGATCCGCCGAGAGCAGGTATGCATGAAAAATTAGTGAAAAAATTATTAGACATTGCTGCACCAACGATTGTTTATGTAAGTTGTAATCCTGCAACACAAGCAAGAGATGTAGCTTTGCTGGATGAAAAATATGCGGTAACAAAAATTCAACCGGTAGATATGTTTCCGCATACGCATCATATAGAAAATGTGATGCAATTAAAATTAAAATAAAACAGTACGACAAGAATAATTTAGAGCAAGATGACACAATTTAGACCCAGCAGATTTCAAATATTACCACCTGTCATTAAAAATTTATTGATCATTAATGCATTGGCTTTTTTGGCGCAGAATACAGTTGGTAAATCTTTTTTTAATATGGATGATTTGTTTGCCTTGCATACCTGGCAAAGCCCGTTGTTTAAACCCTGGCAGTTTATCACACACATGTTCATGCATGGTAATCTTGGCCATATTTTTAGCAATATGCTCGCTTTATGGATGTTTGGATCTGTCTTGGAAAGTTTATGGGGGCCTAAAAGATTTCTCACTTTCTATTTTGTTTGCGGTTTAGGTGCAGCACTTTGTCATATGCTTGTTTTATTTTTTGAAAATCAAAGTATGATTAATGCTTATTATGCAATTAATCCAGATTCATCTGATTATTTATATACGGCGCAGCATTTTATTGAAAAGTATATTCCTATTCACCAATCAGTTCCTATTGATATTGAAACCGCTAAACAGATTGTAGACTTAAGATTAGATGAGGCAACTTTAGGTGCATCCGGTGCCGTCTTCGGTTGTTTGGTGGCATTCGGTTATTTGTTCCCGCATACTAAAATTTATATTTACTTTTTTATTCCATTGCAGGCAAGATGGTTTGTATTATTGTATGCAGGGTTTGAATTAAGCATGGCCATTAATAATTCTGCCGGAGATAATGTGGCACATGTTGCCCATTTAGGCGGCGCATTGGTTGGATTTTTATTGGTATATTTTTGGAACAAAACGAATAGAAAAACGTTTTATTAATTGTAAGCGGGAATTTTATGAGTGTAAGAGAATACCAATCCGGAAGAAAACCCTTATTGGGTCAGGATAATAATGCATTGGTGATGTTAATCGCTATCAATGCATTAATTTTTGTGGCATTGAATTTTTTATTGATCGTTTACTTTTTGGGCTATCAAGATAATGCTACTGCAAGGGCTTTTTTTAATAAGCAGATATTAGATTGGTTTGTGTTGCCGGCCTCTATGGATAAATTGGCTACCCGTCCTTGGACGCTCATTACTTCTATGTTCACGCATTATGATGTATGGAGTTTGATTAGTACTTTATTATGGTTATGGGGCTTTGGTTATATTCTGCAAGATTTAGCAGGCAATAAAAAATTATTACCCGTTTATTTATATGGTGGATTTGCAGGTGCTCTTAGTTTTTTATTAAGCATTCATTTAATTCCTGCATTTTATCAAAACATAGCACTCACGCCATCTTTATTAGGTGGTGGGGCAGCAGTAATGGCTGTGGCAGTTGCCACTACAACACTAGCACCGGATTACAGAATCTTTCCATTAATTAATGGTGGCATTCCTTTATGGGTATTGACATTGATCTTTGTGGCAATTGATTATGCTACCATTGCCAGTACCAGCGGTGGTTATGCCATTGCTCATTTAGCAGGAGGGGCAATCGGTTTTATTTTTGTCAGGCAATTGCGAAACGGGAATGATTGGAGTTTGTGGATGATTAATTTGGTAGATTGGATTGATAACTTATTTAATCCAGAGAAAAAAGAAAAAGCACCCAAAGAAAAATTATTTTATAAAGCCTCCGGTAAGCCATATCAAAAAAGAAGCAACCTTACACAACAAAGATTAGATGAGATTTTGGATAAGATCAACTTACAGGGATACCATCTCTTAACAGATGAAGAAAAAGATTTTTTGAAAAGAGCCAGCAAAGAAGAATTATAAATCCACTCTTTTCATTTCCGCTTACCATCATTGTTTTGTATTTTTAGTATATGGCAAAAAGCCCTGCACGTAACTTTTTTAAAATCTTTTTTATCATCATTAATTTTTTAGTGGTTACACTTTTTTTATTGGGTTGTTTGTCTCCTTGGTTAAATCCGGAAAAATTTGGTTGGATTGGTTTTATCGGCATTGCCATGCCATATTTGATTTTGATGTTAATCTTTTCTGTCATTTTTTGGTTAGTGGCGAAACCTAAGTTGGCATTGATTCCTGTAATTACACTCTTAATTGGATGGCAACAGATTAATGTTGTATTTGCATTGAAATGGGAGGTTGAATTTATAAAAAATAAACCCGAAAATAGTATTCGTATTGTTGATTGGAATGTGCAAAGTTTTAATGGGTTATCAAAAAATGGTGCGCTTAAAAAACATATTCGGGAAGAAGTAGCAGATGTGATTTTGAATTTAAAACCTGATATTATTTGCATGCAGGAATTTAATTCAGCCTATCATCAAGCAACACAATGGGATAATATTAGTATGTTCAGTAAAGCATATCCTTACTATTATTTTTCAAAAGATTATCAACGCAATAATGGTATGTATCAATCGGGTTGTATCATCTTTTCAAAATATCCATTGATTGATTCTAATAAAATAAAATTCAAAACACCCGAAAGTTTAATTTATGTGGATGTGTTAAAAGGTGCAGATACCTTCCGCATTTATACAACACACCTTCAATCTTTCAAATTCAAAAAAGAAGATTATGATGATATTGAAAAAATAAAAGAACAGGAGGAAGATGCATTGGCTGCTTCTAAAAATATTTTTATCAAAATGAAATTTGCATTTAAACGAAGAGGCGGTCAGGTAGATATTATAAGAAATCAAATTGATAAAAGCCCTTATCCATCTATTATTTGCGGCGATTTTAACGATGTGCCTAATAGTTACACGTACTTTCATATTAAAGGCAAGCGGCAGGATGCTTTTTTAAAAAAAGATTTCGGTATTGGCAGAAGCTTTATTGCGCTGGCGCCTACTTTAAGAATAGATTATGTTATGCCTGACGATAAATTTGATGTATTACAATTTGATTTGGTTGATGAAGACCTGAGCGATCACTTATTATTGGTTACCGATGTAAGATTAAAAAAATAATTTATCTTCGTTTCACAATGAAAATGGTTACTTCAGTATATTATTGTTTTTATTGCTGCCGCTAAGCGGTCAAATTATACCTTTGCGATGGTTCTATCGCAACATCTTTATCCATTTTATTTAACAAGTACAAGAAAAAATATGTCACTTAAAGTATATAATTCACTTACACGTAAAAAAGAAGAGTTCAGTCCATTGGTTAATGGTCATGTCGGCATGTATGTATGCGGACCAACTGTTAGTGGGGAAAGTCATTTAGGTCATGCACGACCATTTATTACCTTCGATGTTATCTATCGTTATTTAATGTATTTGGGTTATAAAGTTCGTTATGTAAGAAACATTACCGATGCAGGGCATTTTGAAGAAGAAGGTCGTGAAGCAGAAGATAAGATCAGCAAAAAAGCAGTGATCGAAAAATTAGAACCAATGGAGTTGGTTCAGAAATACACCAACTTATTTCATTGGGCAATGAATCAATTCAATAATCTTCCCCCAAGTATTGAACCAACAGCCACTGGGCATATTGTTGAACAGATTAACATGATAGAAGAAATTATTAAAGATGGATATGCTTATGTTGCCAATGGCTCTGTTTATTTTAATGTAGAAAAATACAATACCGATTTTTCAAAAAAAGGATTGCCTTATGGAATGCTGAGCGGAAGAAATATTGAAGAGCAATTAGATACCACACGAGAGTTGGATAATCAGGATGAGAAAAGAAATAAAAATGATTTTGCATTATGGAAGAATGCACCACCTGAACATATTATGCGCTGGAAAAGCCCGTGGGGTGAGGGTTTCCCGGGATGGCATATCGAATGTTCTGCAATGAGCACCAAATACTTAGGCGATGAATTTGACATTCATGGCGGAGGAATGGATCTTCAATTCCCGCATCATGAATGTGAGATTGCACAAAGCACTGTTTGTAATCATAAAACACCTGCACGATATTGGTTACATAATAATATGATTACCATCAATGGAAAAAAGATGGGTAAGAGTTACAATAATGTAATTAAGTTGAGTGAATTGTTTTCAGGTAGTCATCCTATTTTAACGCAGGCCTATTATCCCATGACCATTCGTTTTTTTATTCTACAATCTCATTACAGAAGTACATTGGATTTTAGCAATGACGCATTGCAGGCAAGTGAAAAAGCATTGAAGCGATTGTGGGAAGCGTATGAGAATTTAGGCAAATTAGCGTTGACAGTTGACAGTCGAATGCCCGCAGATATGGAGCTTGAAGCTACATGTAAAAAGTTGATAGCTGAGTTTGATGAATTTATGGATGATGATTTTAACACTGCAAAAGTGTTGGCTAATCTGTTCGAATTGGTGCCTACCATCAATGCAATAAAAAATAAACAATTGAATGATGATGTGTTGAGTAAGCAGGTGATTGAATTGATGCAACAGAAATTCAAAGTTTATCTGGAAGATATTTTTGGTTTAAAAAGCGAAGGCACAAAAAATGAGCAATTAGATGGGATCATTCAATTACTCATCAATATTCGAAAAGAGGCAAAAGCTAAAAAAGATTTTGTAACCAGCGATACAATCAGAAAAGAATTAATTAATCTCGGTGTTCAGTTAAAAGACGAAAAAGATGGAAGTGTAAGTTATAGTTTTAATTAGAGGGTAGTTCTTTTACGCAAACGTTGCCAAAATTAAAAAGCCTTTATTCTTCCGCTTATCTATAAATTGCTGCTTTAATACTGCTGCATTAAAACCACGTACTATCTTTACGAGTATAATACGTGGTATTATTTTTGTTTAATTATTCGTTTAAATAATTTTTTTCATGCAAAAGTTAACTGTACTTCTTGTCACTGTTTTTTCTGTTATTTTTTTCAACGATACTGTTCATGCGCAAAAAGTTGATTCGGTAATGGGTGTTTATGCCGATCGGTTTCAACAAGAGAAAATTCATTTTCATTTTGATAAGTCGGTATATAATAAAGGCGAAACCATTTGGTATAAAGCATATCTGATGGCAGGAACCGATCTGTCCGATTACAGTAAGAATTTTTATGTGGATTTTTATGATGCGACAGGTAAATTGCTGAAACATGCTGCAGCACCGGTTTTTGAAGCATCAGCAAAAGGGCAATTTATAATTCCTGCCAATTACCCGGGTCAGTTAATTCATGTTAGGGCTTATACGCAATGGATGCTGAATTTTGATTCTTCTTTTTTATATGAGAAGGATATCATCATCAATCAACCCAATGCAAAAACAGTTAAAATAACGCCGATAACTACTGTTCAATTTTTTCCGGAAGGAGGAGATATTTATAATGGATTATTAACACGTATTGCTTTTTTGGCAACCAATCAATTTGGCAAACCGGTATCTATCAGAGGTGCCATTAAAAATAGTAAAGGACAATTGATCGATTCATTATCATCGGAACATGATGGAATGGGCAGCTTTATTTTAGATCAACCCGATATTAATGAATCTTATTCTGTTTTCTGGACGGATGAATTTGGAAACTCAAATATGGTGGGATTGCCTGCCATAAAAAAAACAGGTGCGTCATTACAAATTCAGGCATTGAGTGGAAAAGCAGTTGTAGCTATTAAAAGAACAGAAGTTGCAACACCGGAATTAAAGACCTTGTATTTGCTGGCACACATGAATCAGCAATTGGTGTATCGTTCAAGAGTAAATTTAAATACAACCAGCGGTGCATTAGCAGATATCCCGACAAAAATGCTGCCAACCGGTGTTTTGCAAATTACACTGTTCAATGCTTTATGGCAGCCGGTTTCAGAAAGAGTGATTTTTGTAAACAATCAACAATATCAATTCAATCCATCTGTCGAAAGTGCATTGGTAGGAACAAAAAGAAGAGGAAGAAATGTAATCGAAATAAATGTACCCGATACGGTAGGTGCTAATCTTTCCATATCAGTAACGGATGGTGAAATAATTAATACCAACAATACCATTGCAACACAATTTTTATTATGCGATGAGATTAAAGGATATATTTATAATCCTAATTATTATTTTACTAATAAAAGCGATAGTGTTAGCAGAAATTTAGATTTGGTGATGCTTACGCATGGATGGAGAAGATATAATTGGGATGCGGTGGTACAAGCAAAACTTCCTGTGATTGCTTATCCGAGAGACTCGGACTATTTAGAAATCAAAGGAAAAGTATATGGCAGTGCATTTAATAGAACGCATACAGCACAATTCATCAATATCATTATAACCGGAAGAGACAGCACCAATAAACAAAAACAGTTTGTTACACTTCCAGTACAGCCGGATGGATCATTTGTTCAAAAAGGTTCTGTATTCTTTGATACACTTCGATTGTATTATATGTTTAATGGAAATAAATCATTGAGCGAAAGAACAGATATACGGTTTACCAATGGATTATTGCCTTTTTCCAGAACCTCATTTAATATTGGCACTTTACCTCCTCCCTCTTTTACCTTCAAAGACAGCGCTTCGTTATTACGCAGTAAATTTTTTGTGGATGAAAGCGAAAGGTTTAAAAAATTAATGGCTAATACGACTTTGGCTGAAGTAACGGTTCGGGCTAAAATAAAATCGCCATTAGAAAAATTAGATGAACAATATACCAGTGGATTATTTACCGGTGGCGATGGATATTCATTCGATTTCATGGATGATCCCATTGCTCAAAGTTCAATAGATATGTTTCATTATTTGCAAGGTAGAATAGCAGGATTAAATATTAGCTTCAACAATGGTCAGCCAATCCTTAGTTGGCGAAATGGAAACCCTGAATTATTCTTAGATGAAATATCTACTCAGGCAGATGTATTGGAAGGTATTCCGGTAAGTAATATTGCCTATGTAAAAGTTTTTCGTCCACCATTCTTTGGTGCATTTGGCGGCGGTGGCGGAGGAGCCATTGCAGTGTATACACGAAAAGGGAATGATACCAAAAGCTTACCTGTGGCAGGGGGCTTGGAATATGCAATTTTGGGGGGCTATACGCCATACAAAGAATTTTATTCACCCAATTATTCAGCGCCCGCAAATACAAACGATCCCGATTTAAGAACAACGATTTATTGGAATCCGTATATATTAACTGATCCAAAAAATCATAAAGTCAAGGTAGATTTTTACAATAATGATATTAGTAATAAATTAAGAGTGATTGTTGAAGGAGTGAACGCAGATGGTAAATTAGCACATATAGAAAAGGTGATTGAATAGAAAAAATAAGTTGATTAATTGACGATCGAATACACAGTATGAAAATGAAATTATTTGTTACTGCATTATTTTTATTCAATTTTTTGATAAGTATTTCGCAACAAGTAGATTCTGTTTTAAGTGTTTATGCCGATCAGTTTCAACAGGAAAAAATTCATATTCATTTTGATAAAGTTGCATACGATAAAGGCGAGACCATTTGGTTCAAAGCCTATCTGATGTCGGGTTCTGAGCCGTCAAATATCAGTAAGAACTTTTATGCTGATTGGTATGATGCATCGGGTAAACTAATTGCGCATCATGTTTTCCCGGTATTTGACGCATCTGCAAAAGGGCAATTTGATATCCCCAATAATTATACAGCTTCATCAATACATTTGCGTGCCTACACAAAATGGATGTTAAATTTTGATTCTTCTTTTTTGTATGATAAAGATATTGTTGTTAGTCAGCCGGCAGTACAAAAAAATTCAACCATCTATCCTATTACATCTGTTCAATTTTTTCCCGAGGGCGGCGATTTAATAGATGGAACCAATGCAAACATTGGATTTCTTGCAGTTAATCAAAACGGTCAACCCGTTAATCTTCGCGGCGCAATAAAAAATAGTAAGAATGAATTGATCGATTCTTTTGCAACAGAACATGATGGCATGGGAAGCTTTATAATCAATGATATCAGTGCAGATGAAGTATATTCGATTTTTTATAATGATGAATATGGAAATACAGAAGTAAAAGGATTGCCAACCATTTATAAAACCGGCGCTGCTATTCAATCTCAGGCCATCGATAATAAAATAAGGATAGGAATTACAAGGTCGGCCGATAAGACGGGCAATTTAAAAACCTTGTATTTGTTGGCACACATGAATCAGCAGGTATTGCACAAAGCAAAAATCAATTTAGATAATAGAACATCCGCTTTGGTTGAAATCAATACCATCAAATTCCCGACAGGTATTGTGCAATTAACTTTATTCAATGCATTATGGCAACCGGTTGCAGAACGAGTTGTTTTTGTAAATAACCATCAATATCAATTCAATCCTTCTATCAATATTATTAATAAAGGTGTAGAGAAGAGAAGTAAAAATATAATTGAGATAGATGTAGCCGATTCTGCCATTGCAACGAATCTTTCAGTTGCTGTAACAGATGAAGGATTGGCTCAGGAAAAAGATAATATCATTTCTCAATTTTTATTGAGTGATGATATTAAAGGGAAGATTAAAGATCCTTCATTTTATTTTTTAAATGATGCAGACAGCACCAAACATTTTTTGGATTTGGTTATGTTAACACATGGATGGAGAAGATTTAAGTGGGATGATATTATTGCCGGTAAATTGCCAACGATTAATTATCCGAAAGACAGTGAATATATTCAAATCGCGGGAACGGCTTCTGGCAGGGCATTTAACAGAGTTGAAGATAAAGATTTCATTACGTTAATATTAATGGGAAAAGATTCCAGTAAACAAATTGTTCCCGTTCCAATGGAACAGGATGGAACCTTTTCTAAAGGTGGATTTATTTTTTTCGATACAGTAAGAGCATATTATAGTTTTAAACAAAAGAAATTAGCAGAAAAAACCTATGTAGATTTTCGATCCAACATGTTACCGGTACAAAATACTTTTTTGAAAAGCATAAATAATTATTTGTTTAAACAATTTGATTCAGCAGAATTTGCGAGAGAGCAATTTTTTATCAATGAACAAAAACGATTAGCGAAATTAATGAGTGAAACAACGTTGAAAGAAGTTGTAGTAAATGCAAGGCTTAAACCCAAAACACCCTTAGATATTTTAGATGAAAAATATACTTCAGGTGCATTTTCTTTTGAATCGAGATATCAGTTTGATATCAACAATGATCCCTTTTCAATGAGTTCACTTGATTTATTTAAATATTTGGAGAGCCGGGTTACTGGTTTAACAGTTTCAACAACGCCTCAACAAAATATGAGTGGTGCATCTATGTCTGCCGGTGCAAATGGGTCTGTTAAATTAACTACGGGAAGTGATGCATCCAGTGCTTATCAGGTTGTTTGGCGTGGCGAAATACCGGATTTATATTTAAATGAAATGCCAACTGATATTGATATGCTTTCGCATTTGGCAATGAGTGATATTGCATACATTAAAGTTTTTCCTCCGCCATTTATTGGATCATGGCAAAATGGAAGAGGCGGCGCTATTGCTGTTTATACAAGAAAAGCGGGAGAACCTTTTAATTTCAGTGATCATGATGATAAGCGTTTACTAGCAGGCTATTCTTCTTTTAAAGAATTTTATTCACCAAAATATAATGATTCTACAAAGAATTTTACACCAGATACAAGAACTACATTGTATTGGAACCCTTATATATTAACCGATGTAAAGAATCATAAAGTGCAATTCGAGTTTTATAATAACGACATCAGTCGCAAATTGCGCATTGTTTTGGAAGGCATCAATGCAGAAGGAAAATTAGCCAGAGTAGAAAAAGTTTTGGAATAACTAAAGTATTATTTTCGTCAATCGGTTATTATAAATCAATATTGAAACCGTTATCTGTTATAAAAATGGTTGCCTACAGTATGAATACCTTGAGTATATATAAATTAATTTTTATGAAAACTGTTGCGCAATTATCAGACTTGTATTTCTACCAATTTCCATTCATCATATCGTTAAGACAACTCAATATCAAATCTGATTATCTTAGCAAACTTTAATTAACCGGAAATAACAGTATACATGCATAAGAAGATACTCCCTTTATTATTTATCGTTGTTATAGTTTCTTGTAAAGAAAAAAAAGATCCTCCAAAGCAGTCAGGAAATCAAGCATCTATTGTTGATGTAATGATTGCTCAGCCCAAAAGCATTTCTCATATTATAGAGGTCAACGGTTCAGTTGTTGCAAATGAATATGTAGAGTTGCATCCTGAAATCAGTGGCCGGATTACATTTTTAAATGTACCGGAAGGGAAAGATGTAACCAAAGGAACCATTATTGCTAAAATATATGATGCGGATTTGCAGGCGCAACTCCAAAAATCTAAAGTTCAATTAGAATTAGCAGAGATTACAGAACAGCGCGATAAAAAATTATTGGCCGTTAATGGATTAAATCAAAGTGATTATGATGCTGCATTAAATCAGGTAAAAAGTATACAGGCAGATATCGCTTATACACAATCTTTAATTGATAAAACAATAATCAAGGCACCTTTTGATGGATTGGTTGGATTAAGACAGGTTAGCCCGGGTGCGTATGTAACCTCTTCAACCATTGTAGCAACGGTCCAAGAAGTAAATAAGTTAAAAATTGATTTTACTATACCTGAACAATATGCGAGCTTAATTAAAAAGGGAAATACTGTTGAGGTAGAATCTGATGCGGTAAAATCTGGTCGCAAAAAAGCTGTTATCGTTGCTACCGAACCTGTAATTAATCAAACAACCAGGAATTTAAAAGTCAGAGCCATTATAGAGAATGAAAAAATTAACCCTGGTGCATTTGTGAAAGTATATGTATCGGCGGGCGCTGATACCAAAGCGTTGATGATTCCCACCAATTCATTGATACCTGACGATAAAAATAATCAAATTGTTTTGGTGAAAGATGGCAAAGCCAATTTTGTAAATGTAAAAACCGGATTGCGCGAAGTGAATAATGTTGAGATTACAAAAGGGCTAAATGTTGGTGACACTGTTGTTGTAACGGGCGTATTATTTGCAAGACCAAAAGTTCCCGTGAAAGTAAGAAGCATCAAAACATTGGATGATTTTGCTAAAGCCAACAACAATAACTAATTAATCAAATCATTCTTTCAAACGAATAGCTACAAACAGCATGAATATTTCTGAATTATCATTGAAGCGCCCGGTTCTTGCAACGGTAATGAATTTAATGATCATTTTATTTGGGGTAGTTGGATATACTTTTTTAGCCGTTAGAGATTATCCTGCGATTGATCCCCCTGTCATTAGTATTAATACTTCATATACGGGCGCCAACCCTGATATTATTGAAAGTCAAATTACAGAGCCATTAGAAAAACAAGTGAATGGTATTCCGGGTATCAGAACCATTTCATCTTCCAGTACGTTGGGCAGTAGTGCGATTACAGTAGAATTTAATCTGGGTGTTGATCTCGAAGCTGCAGCCAGTGATGTTCGTGATAAAGTTGCCCTGGCTACAAGAAATCTTCCCTTGGATATTGATGCACCGCCTGTGGTTTCAAAAGCAGATGCAAATAGCGATCCTATTTTATTTATTGCTGTACAAAGTAATTCAAAAGGATTGATGGAGTTAAGTGATTATGCAGAGAATGTGTTACAGCAACAATTACAAACGATTAATGATGTAAGTTCAATCAGCATATTCGGGCAAAAAAGATATTCGATGCATATCTGGTTAGATCCTGATAAAATGCTTTCTCACAATGTTGCCTATAATGATGTAAGTAATTCTGTTAATTCAGAAAATATAGAATTACCTCCGGGAAAAATTTATGGTAATAATACAGAGCTTACAATTAGAACATTGGGCCGATTGACTTCAGAAAAACAATTCAGAGATTTAATAATTAAGGAAGATAGTACAGGTATTGTTAGATTAAGTGATATTGCCAGAGTAGAGTTAAGTCCTGAATCTCCTGAACAAAGTTGGAAATACAATGGAGTAAATGCTGTTGGATTGGCAATTATTCCGCAACCCGGTGCCAATAATATTGAGATTGCCGATCAGGTGTATAAGAGGTTGGATCAGATAAAAAAAGCAAATAAATCGGATATAGTAATTAACGTATTGTTTGATAATACAGTAAATATTCGCCATTCATTAGCCGAAGTGAAAGAAACTTTAATTATTGCATTTAGCTTAGTGGTATTGGTAATCTTCTTTTTCTTCCGTAATTGGTTAATTGCAATAAGACCATTGATTGATATCCCTATTTCTTTAGTAGCTACATTCTTTATCATGTACATTGCCGGATTTTCTGTCAATATTTTAACCTTGCTGGGCATAGTACTGGCAACGGGTTTGGTGGTAGATGATGGTATTGTGGTTACAGAAAATATATTTAGAAAATTGGAAGAAGGCCTTCCCATCCGGAAGGCAGCATTAGAAGGAAGCAAAGAAATTTTTTTCGCGGTAGTATCTACTTCACTAACACTGGCCGTTGTATTCATGCCGGTTATTTTTCTTCAAGGTTTTACAGGAAGATTGTTTAGGGAGTTTGGGGTAGTGTTAGCAGCAGCAGTATTAATTTCTGCATTTGTTTCCTTAACTATTACACCGGTATTGAATGTTTATTTGAATAAAAAGAATGCGAGTCATGGATCGTTTTACGAAAAAACAGAACCTTTCTTTAAAGGCATGGAAAATGGCTATAAAAGTTTACTTCAAGCATTCATGAAAATAAGATGGTTCTCCTGGGTAATTATTGTTGCTTGTATTGGTATTATCATTTTTGTAATGAAAAATTTACAAAGTGAGATTGCTCCGTTAGAAGATAAGAGCAGTGTACGTGTTCAATTAACGGCAGCAGAAGGAACGAGTTTTAGTTACATGTTAAATATAACAGATAATGTGGCTAACTTTTTATATGATTCTTTTCCTGAAAGAGACTTTGTTTTTGCAAGAGCAGGAAATGGTTTTGGTGGTTCTGTAAACTCTGCCCAGCCAAGAATTGGTTTAATTGATCCATCATTAAGAAAAAGAAGTCAGAATGATATTGCAAATGATCTGCAAAAAAAATTATCCCGCTTCAATGATGTAAGGGCTTTTGCTATTCAAGAACAAACTATTTCTGTAGGATCGGGTTCCAGGGCGGCTTTGCCGGTGCAGTTTGTTTTGCAAAATCAGGATTTAAGTAAATTAAAAGAGATACTTCCTAAATTTTTAGATGAAGCAAGAAAGGATAAAACCTTTTCGAATGTGGATGTGAATTTAAAATTCAATAAACCGGAATTACAAATTACGGTTGATAGAATGAAAGTAAAAGATTTGGGTTTATCAACTTCCGATGTGATCTCTGCTATGCAATCTGCATTCAGCGGTGGACGATTGGCTTATTTTATTATGAATGGATATCAATACCAAGTAATTGCTCAGGTAGATAGAAATGATAGAAATGACCCTAATGATATTAAGAAAATTTATGTGCGTAATAATCAAGGGCAAAATATTCCATTAGATGCGGTACTGCATGTTGAAGCAAGCAGTAATCCATCTACATTATTCCATTTTAATCGATATAAATCAGCTATTGTATCTGCATCTCTGGCAGAAGGTAAAACTATTGGTGATGGTATTACCGCCATGCAAAACATCAGCAATAAATTATTAGATCAAAGTTTTCAAACGGCATTAAATGGCCCTTCTCGCGATTATGCTGAAAGCTCTTCCAATATTGCATTTGCATTTGGATTGGCATTGATATTAATTTATTTGGTATTGGCGGCACAGTTTGAAAGTTTCTTAGATCCATTTACTATTATGCTTACCGTTCCATTAGCATTAGCCGGTGCTTTGTTAAGTTTATATGTATTTAATCAAACACTGAATATCTTCTCTGAAATTGGAATGATTATGTTAATTGGATTGGTTACTAAGAACGGTATTTTAATTGTTGAATTCACCAATCAAAAACGGGAACATGGTATGCCTAAAATGCAAGCTGTAGTTGAAGCTTCTGCACAACGGTTACGTCCGATATTAATGACAAGTTTGGCAACATCATTTGGTGCATTACCTATTGCACTAAGCTTGGGTGCGGCATCCGCAAGTAGAGTGCCGTTAGGTATTGTAGTAGTGGGTGGTATTGTATTTTCATTAATATTGACCTTGTTTGTTATCCCTGCTGTGTACACTTTTATTTCAGGCGAACACAAATCAGAAGAATTAGAAATCACAGAATAAAAGTCTTTGAACGATTGAAAGAGCAGCACATTTAATGTAGCTGCTTTTTTGTTTGATGATAAATATCATCGCATAAATGCTTGCGAATAAATAACTTTGTACTCTAATTTTAGAGAGATGCATCATAATTTGGCGGATATCAGAAGAGATTACAGACTTCAATCTTTAAATGAAGAAGATGTTGCACCGGAACCTTTTTTACAATTTGATAAATGGTGGTACGAAGTATCAACCAGCCATATTGATGAAGCGAATGCCATGACTTTAGCCACTGCTTCAAAAGATGGAATACCGCATGCACGAATTGTTTTATTGAAAGGATATGATAGAAACGGCTTTGTTTTTTTCACGAATTATAATAGCCATAAAGGAAAAGAGATCAATGAAAATCCATATGCATCATTGGTGCTATTTTGGAAAGAATTAGAAAGACAGGTTCGAATAGAAGGTACCATTGAAAAAATTGAAGCCGCACAAAGTGATATATATTTTCATTCAAGGCCGGCAGGCAGCAGAATTGGTGCATGGGCATCGCCGCAGAGTACTGTAATTGAACATAGAAGGATCATTGAACAAAATTTTTTAGCCTTCGAAGAAAAGTTTGGATGTGAACATATTCCAAGGCCCGATCATTGGGGAGGATATATCGTAAAGCCTACAATCATAGAATTTTGGCAAGGTCGAAGTAGTCGTTTACACGATCGTATTCGATATACAAAAGAAAAAGATCAATGGAAGATTGAACGTTTGGCGCCTTAGTAATTCTAAGTTTTAAATGTTTTGTTGTATATTGGTTTACTCATGAGCCCCTATATGAAAAGAGCATATATTCTTTTTATAGCCGTGTCAATTATATTGATCGATCCGTCTAATCTAACTGTATTAGCAAAAGCCTCAGTACAAAGAGAACAATTTGTTTATATCTGTTATAGTGCTTCAGTAGATCTGTATCACAAAGATTCAATTTGCAAAGATCTTTTTCACTGCAAGCAATTAATTAAAGTTAGTTTGAGTGATGCATCAAAAAAATATCATCGTAAACCTTGTAAGCTATGCAGTGGTGGAAAATAAAAACTCTTTTCTAAAATGAATTTTTTAGCCGGAAGTATTTACTGCTCTTTAATATTTAGTTTACCGAATATTTAACTGTCATGGAATCTGATAGCTGATATTCTGTTTTAATTTTTGCAACTGATTATCTTTTAGTAGAATTTCGTTGAATGTACTTGACCGGAAAACTGAAGTATAATAAAAACCATTATCGATTTTATGTAAATAACTGGTGTTGCTGACTTACTATTTGATTATTTTTAGAAATATAATGCATTCTTTTTTGCTTTACAGGTAACTTCTTCTTCAATTGCCGTTCATGGTCCCCTCCTTATTATCAGAATATGCTGAAGTTCTATCTGGAAATTAAAAAACCCCATTTCACTGAAACGGGGTTTTTTAATTTTATTTTCTCTTCATTACTTTCTCCGCAGCATCTACAATGAACGGCGTATCTAATCCGTATTTCTTTAAAAGATCTAATGGTTTTCCGCTTTCTCCAAAAGTATCTTTAGTGCCGATATATTCAATTGGAATGGGCAAATGCTTAGAAGTAACTTGCGCAATGCTATCACCTAATCCACCTATAATATTATGTTCTTCAACAGTTACAGCACATTTTGTTTTTGAGATAGATTGAATAATGGCTGCTTCATCCAATGGTTTAATGGTATGAATATTTATTAATTCAACACTGTAACCTTTTTCTTCTAAAATTTTTCCCGCTTCAATGGCCTTCCAAACCATGTGGCCACATGCAAAAATGCTAACATCTTTTCCTTCACTTAATATTTGCGCTTTACCAATAACAAAATCACTTCCATCTTCTTTGGTAAAGTTGGGCCATTTTGGTCTGCCGAATCGTAAGTAAACAGGACCTTGATAAGAAGCAATTGCCTTGGTAGCGTTTTTTGTTTGATTAAAATCGCATGGTACAATAACAGTCATGCCCGGCAACATTTTCATTAATCCAATATCCTCTAATATTTGATGTGTTGCACCATCTTCTCCTAAAGTTAATCCTGCATGTGATGCACAAATTTTTACATTCTTTCCACTATATGCAACACTTTGCCTTATTTGATCGTACACTCTTCCGGTACTGAAATTTGCAAATGTAGTGGTGTACGGAATTTTGCCACCAACCGTTAAGCCAGCTGCAATACCAATCATATTTGCCTCAGCAATGCCACATTGAACAAAGCGTTCAGGAAATTTTTTTATGAAAGGGGCAATTTTCATTGAGCCGGCAAGATCTGCAGTTAATACAACTACATTTTCATTGGCAGAACCAATTTCAAAAATGCCTTCTCCAAAACCTGCACGTGTTTCTTGCTCATTCAAAACTTGTATGTCCGCACATTTCATAAAAAATATTTTAAATAAATAATTAAGTGTTGCAAAGTAAAGAAAACGATACTATAATTTGTGATTTTAATTTATGCTGTTGTAACAGTAATATCTTTTACATTCCCCGTTCTTTTTAAAACTCCCCAATTCTGTAATTCGCCTTTGATGGCTCTTCTGAATGCACGGAATAAAATAATCAACATCATCCATCGATAAATTAATCTTTGAGGTAATAACCAGATTAATTTCCAGGCTTTTTGTTTTTCCATAGTAAAAGCTAAAATAGAAACCATTGCATCTACAATTAGAAAAAAAAGATAGTAGGTTAAAATTTTAGAACGACTTTCTGATAACAAACCAATGACCATCAATACATCTCCCAGTGGCGAAAAGAATGGGATGATATATTTAAACAATAAAATATCGGGGAATGCAACCCATCCCAATGATTTGAATTTTGAATTAAACAGTACTTCTCTATGTTTCCAAAAGGTTTGCATTACGCCAAATGTCCAACGGAAACGCTGTTTCATAAATTGTTTGGTGCTTTCAGGAGATTCTGTTAATGCAATGGCTTTTGGTTCATTGGCAATAATAAATCCTGCTTTTAAAATACGAATGGTTATATCACAATCTTCAGCTAGCGTATCAGTCGTAAATCCACCGGATAACAATAAAGCTTTTTTGCTAAAAGCACCAATGGCGCCGGGTACAACCGTAATGGCATTAATGTAAGCAAAACCTTTTCTGTCAAAATTCTGACTTGTTGTATATTCAATACTTTGCCAGCGCGTTAAAATATTTACTTCATTTCCAACTTTTACAATGCCTGCCGCAGCACCCACTCTTTCATTTTTAAAATTTCTCATTAAATAACTTACAGCATTGGGTAATAGTTTTGTATCTGCATCAATACAAACTACATATTCTGCATCTGTTTGTTCAATGCCAAAATTTAATGCAGAAGCCTTGCCTCCATTGGTTTTGGTAAATACTTTTATTTTAGGATGATGTTGAAATGCAGCTTTTACTTTTTCATAAGTATTATCTGTGCTTCCATCATCAACAAAAATAATATTGAAGTTAGTATAATCACAACGCAATAAATTTTCTAAAGAACTTACTGCATTTATTTCTTCATTAAATGCAGGAACAATGATAGAAGCTAAAGGCATAGTGTCAGTTGGTAAAAAGCAATCTTTGTTTTTATTTTCTTTGATCTTTTGTAATACGGCAAAAACACCCAACACAAGTAAACGGATACAACTAAGAATTAAGAACAATAAAAACAAAGTATAAAAAGTTTGTCCTAACCAATAACCTGTTTCTACTAAAAACGCATTGAATTGAAAAAGATAATAACCGCTCCCGGGAGGTAATGCCGGCATCAGATCATCACGTTTTTTATGTAACAGATCAGCAATGGTTGTAAACTTGTATCCTTTGCTTTGATAATAACGAATAATCTTTCCTGTTGCTTTTACGGTTTCACTTCTATCACCACCTGCATCATGTAATAAAATAATGGAAAGACTATCGCCATTATCAACATGGTCGTTATAAATGCGAATCACTCTATTTAAAATAGTATCTGAATTCAATTCCGGATGATCTGCCTTTTCCCAGTCGGTTGGATCAATGCCTTCCCCCACTGTTATATAATTTCTACTTTTACTTAATGCAATAGGAATTAGTTCTTCTTTTGCTTCGGGATCGCTGTCTGCATTAAAGGGTGCTCTAAACAAAACAGTACTATGGCCGGTAATACATTCTATCAATACTTGCGTGGCATCCATTTCCAATAGGGCTCTGCTTTTACTTACTTCGGCAATATTGGGATGCGTGAATGTATGATTGCCGATTTCATGACCCTCCCTATAAATTCTTTTGACTAAGGGAATATTATTTTCTGCCTGAATACCTACTAAAAAAAATGAAGCGGGCACATGGTAATATGCCAATGTATCTAATATCTCTTTTGTATAAACAGGATCGGGGCCATCATCATAAGTAAGTACTAATTTTTTTTCTGAGGTATGCCCCCATTTTTTTATTACATAGGAGGAGGGAAGTTTATCAAACAACTCTTCACTGATTAACATGGCAGAAGTATCTATCTCAGAAGTAATATGACCTTCGGCAGGCGTAGCAACCATTTCAATGATTTCTCCTGAGGCATTATTGCTACCATCTTCATTTATATAATCAACATCAAAAATGGGATCAATGCTATCGAAGTCTTTAAAATCAAAACTTTTTAAAGCTGCTTTGGTCATGGGCTTATTATAAAAATCCCATAATCTGGAATCTTCGCTTCCCAAACGCCAAATAGCAGTTCCTGCTAAATTATATTCAGTTACAAAACGAAGCGAATTAAAATTGGTAGCCGCATCTGTAAAGTGCACTTCATGCTCGGCGTCTTTATCATCATAATAACGATAGTTTAAATTATAGGTATCATTATTAAAATCAAGTTTGGCATCTGTGTCACGGGCTTTGGTAAGTGCCTGCTGATAGGTAAGATCTTTTGCAGCTTTTGTTTTTAAATTCCAATCATACCCAAATGCTGCAAGGTTTAAAACAATTTTTGACGCCGGAATTTTTTTTGCCAATTTGTCTACGCAAGATTCTACCCATTTTTGACTGCAGATGGGCCCTGGCTTAGTATCATTTGAATGCTCATCATATGCCATTAAAAAAAGATAGTCATTATATTTTGCCAGTTCTTCATAATTATAATCTTCATTAAACGGAGAAACATTTTGTGTTACTAAAAATCCTTCTGTATGCAATCGATCGTATAATTTTTTTTGAAAATTACTCAGTACCTCGTTGTTTTTCTCTATCAGATCTTCAAAGTCAACATTGATGCCTGTAAAATCATATTCTGTTAACAGATTGAGTAATTGTGTAATTAATTTTTCAGATTTTTTTTTGTCATTGAAAATTCTGTGTAATGCGGCACCATTGAATTTTCCGGTATTCCAGATAGCATTAGATAAAATAGGCATTACTTCTATGCCTGATTTTTTTATAAGATCAAAGGCCTTCTTGCCATTATTATCGTTATCAATTTTTGTAATAATAGTATCTGCAGTTGGATCAATAAAAAACCATTCGGGTAAAACAAGATTTAATTTGGAAATATTTTTTCTTAATGAAAAGAATGATTGGGGATCCCATGCCACATAAAACGCAGCACGAATACCTAAACTATCACTAAAATAATCTGAATTTGAAAGATTTAATACGCTGTCTTTTTGTCCGCACCCTTTTCCGGTAGCCCATCTTGTTTCAATATATTTCCTCATTCCGCGATACTGCTTACCAATGTTACTTTCGCGATAAGAAGGAATACTATCTGTTAAAACTTTTTTAATGGCTCTGTCTTCTAATGGTAACTCTCTTTGCTCTTGTAATTTGCGGGTAAAAATAAAAAACATGGTACCGAAAATTGCTGACAATACTAAAAAAAACAGCAATAATCTGCCCAACCATTTAAAGCGCTGCCAACGAGAAGCTGTATTGGTCTGAAATATTTGTGATCCTTTTGTGTTCATGCAGTTCGTTAGTTGCAAATACCATGCAGATATTTAATGCAAATTAAATGATGCTGATATAATAATTCGTTATAAAAAATAATAAAAAATTATTTTTACCAAATTAACTCCATTGCATGGCATTACAAAATAGGCTTTTTTTACAGCAGTACTTTAAAATAGCATGTTCTTTTCTGGTAAGTTTTTGCTTGATAAGAGTGGATGAATACTTTTTCATTGCCTCTAAATCCTTTGTCAATCATGCTTTTGCTTTTGAGTTAGCGGGATTGTTCTATGATATTTGGGCATGGTTAATTTATTGTTTTTTTTCCTTTTTTGTGTTTTTAATATTTTTTTTCATTCATCAAAAAACGGCAAGAATTGTTTTTCATGCGATGAATGTTTTAATGATTATTCTTTATCTGGCATTGATTGTTGTTTTTTCTGAAAGAAATGTGCCATTCGATCATGAATTTTTTACCAGAAATGCACATGAATCCTGGTTAACTACCAAACAAATGATGACAAGTGGCATTAAACTATATATACCATTTGCTATTTATCTGTTTATTTATTTTGTCATTTATTTTAAATTCTTTTTGCATAAAAATTTAAAAAGATTTTTTTTATCAGTATTGATTATTCTTTCTTTATCATCGGTTATTTTAATTAAATATTCTTCTCCTGATCAACAATGGTTTAAGCAGTCATTCGCTTATTATTTAACTACTAATAAATTTACTTTTTGGTTAAAAGACAGTTACGAATATTTTAAAGAGAAGAATAAAAAAGCAAAACATATTTTAACACCTCAAGAATTAAAGGCAGCCATTGATTTTTATCAATCTCAACATCCGTTTGAATTTACCAGTAAAGAATATCCTTTATTGCATAAGGATAGCAGCAATGATGTATTGGGAAATTTTTTCAATTTCAAATCAACCCCACCCAATATTGTTATTTTGGTTGTGGAAGGATTGTCAAGAGATTTTAGTGGTGCCAATGCCTATGCAACCAGCTTCACACCATTTTTAGATTCCTTATCTACAAAGAGTTTGGTGTGGGATAATTTTTTAAGTACTGCACCGGGTACATTTGCAGCGCATCCATCTATCTCGGGCTCATTGCCTTACGCATCAAGAGGTTTTTCGATGATGAATGTGATGCCGGATCATTTGTCATTAATTAAAATACTTCGTCAAAATGGTTACTGGACAAATTTTATGATTGGCTTTAATCCAGACTTTGATAACATGGGTGGCTATATTCGTTTGCAGGGAACCGATTTTGTTTTATCGCATTATCCTTCCAAATACAAAGAAATGGGTATCGGAAAAGAAGGATGGAGTATGGGCTATCCGGATGATGCATTGTTCAGCAGGAGTTTTGAAGTGATGGATTCATTAAGAAAACCGCGTTACTTAAATATTTACCATACGGCGACAACACATATGCCTTATTTGTTTGAACAAAAACCAGCCTATGAAAAATTATTTGAAAAGAAATTGAAGACCTTGAAAGTTTCTTCTGATATCAAAAAAACATTAAAGGAAACAGAAGAAGTATTAGTGACCTATATGTTTGCAGATGATTGCTTCAGAAAATTCTTTGCCGATTATGCCAAGCGTCCTGATTATCAGAACACTATATTTTTTATAACAGGTGATCATCATATTGGTTCTTTCCCTACCACTTGTACCATTGATGATTATCATGTGCCATTTATTATTTACTCGCCCATGCTGAAGCAGGCAAAGAAATTTTATTCCGTTAATTCTCATTTGAATATTGCACCCACCATTGAAACATTATTACTGCACAATTTTAAATTACCGTATCATCCAAAAGAAGTACATTGGTTAGGCGATGTAATAGATACTACCGCTGCGTTTAGCAATAAACAATCCATGGCTTTTATGGAATGGAGCAGAGACATCAGCGATTATATTTATAAAGATTATTTTGTTTCGGGAGATCAATTGTATAAGCTTACACCGGATCTTTTACAAGTGCCGTATAAAAATGATTCACTCAAAAATTTTATTATTCAGCTTCGCGAAAATTATAAAACCATCAACAGTTATGTGTGCGATAGCAATAAAATTTTTCCTCCACAGGAAGTTGTGGTTCCGGGCAATGAACAATTGTTGTTTGATTTTTCCGATACAACATCTAAACTAATTTTTGCTAAAAGCTCAGATACAAGTTTGATGCAGGATTTTAAGATTCCACCATCTTATAAATTTTTATATGTGGAAGTTTCAGCGAATGTAAAAATGCCTTCACCGGAAATTGATCTGCATCCTTCTATGCGATTGGCATTGATAGATCGATTACCAAGGGCAAGTGATTATTTGTATTGGGCCATGAGAGAAGTAGCGAATATTTCTAAGAATGAATTTGTGCCGCAGCAATGGAATCCCATTCAAACAAAAGACATGTTTACATTGGATGATTACAAGAATAAAAAAGGACTGGTATTTAATTTAGGTATATGGACAGACTCCATTCCCATTAATTTTCAAATGAAAGATCTGCGGGTAAAGATTTATGGAGTGAAAGGGAAATAATTTTATTGAGTTTATATTTTGGAAATATGAAAAATGGAGTTTTAAGAATATTACTTTTCTTTTTTATTTTATTCAATGATCTAATAATTAATTTTCAAAAGTGGAATAGAAATAAGGCGTCTTTGCTTCAAATTCTGCACTGCAGGTATCTACCATTTTATACACTCTGGTGATGCCTAATGATTTTCTTTTTTCGTACACTTGTTCATCTGTACAATCGCCATGCATCACTTTTGCAATTTGAGCATCACTGAAACCATTCTTCTTTGCATCTTTCAACAATTCATCCGGCAATGTTTGCAAAGTATAATTCATCAATTCTTTTTCAATGCTGCAAATTTGTTGAATTTGATGTACAAACCATTTATCAATTCCGGTAACCTGGGAAATTGTTTTTACAGTAACACCCTGCATCAATGCATCTTTAATTCTGAATATTCTATCCCATTTGGGTGTTTTAATGTATTCAACGATTTCTTCACTCTTCATCAAACTCTTTCCATAATATCCTAAACCAACCGCATCGTTCTCTAAACTCTGACATGCTTTTTGAATCGCTTCTGTAAAACTTCTACCGATTGCCATTACTTCACCCACACTTTTCATTTGTAAACCCAATGTATCATTTGCGCCTTTGAATTTATCAAAATTCCAGCGAGGTACTTTTACAATTACATAATCCAATGCAGGTTCAAAATAGGCAGAAGTGGTTTGTGTGATTTGATTTTTTAATTCGTCCAATGAGTACCCAATCGCCAACTTAGCTGCAATTTTTGCAATGGGATAGCCCGTCGCTTTTGATGCCAATGCAGATGAACGGCTTACTCTTGGATTAATTTCTACTGCAATCAATTCTTCTGTTTCCGGGTTTTGTGCAAACTGAACATTACAACCACCTGCAAAATTTCCGAGAGATCGCATCATCAATATTGCTTTATTGCGCATATCCTGAAATGCATTGTCACTAAGCGTCATAGCAGGTGCAACAGTAATGGAATCTCCTGTATGCACACCCATCGGATCAAGATTTTCAACAGTACAAATAATCACCACATTATCTTTTTGATCACGTAGTAACTCTAATTCGTATTCTTTCCAACCCAACACGGCTTTTTCTACCAACACTTCATGAATGGGTGATGCTTTCAACCCTCTTTCCAATGCTGCATCTAAATCTTCTTTGCCATGAACAAATCCGCCACCCGTTCCACCTAAGGTAAATGATGGACGAATTACCAATGGAAATCCAATTTGTTGAGCGAATTCTTTTCCTTCTAAAAAACTATTGGCAACATGGCTTGGGGCTACTTTAATACCGATCTTCACCATTAACTGCCGAAATTTTTCTCTATCCTCCGCAGTATCAATGGCAGCAACATCTACACCAATCAACCTGCAGTTGTATTTTTCCCAAACACCCAATTCATAAGCTTCTTTACATAAATTCAATGCAGTTTGTCCGCCCATGGTGGGCAACACTGCATCAATTTTATTTTCTTCCAAAATCTGTTCAATGCTTTCAACAGTTAAAGGCAATAAATAAACTTTATCTGCCATCATCGGATCGGTCATAATAGTAGCCGGGTTGCTGTTAATCAAAATGACTTCAATCCCTTCTTCACGCAAACTGCGTGCAGCCTGAGAGCCGGAGTAATCGAATTCGCAAGCCTGACCGATAATAATGGGACCGGAACCAATAATAAGTACAGATTTGATAGAGTTGTCTTTGGGCATGATTTTACAAATTGTGCAAATGTAAGGTGCTAAAAGAAAAATTGTTGGTTAATTTTTAAAATTATCTTGTGATACTGAAAAAATAACTAAACCTATCTTATAGATTATTGTTGTTAGCTACAAATTAATTATTAAGCATTTCTATGTTACAAGAAAACACCAAAGCACCGACTTTCACCGGCAAAGATCAAAACGGGAAATCTATTTCATTAAAAGATTTTAAAGGAAAGAAACTAATTCTCTATTTCTATCCGCATGATGATACGCCTACATGCACTGTACAAGCTTGTAACTTAAGGGATAATTATGCATTATTAATAAAAAAAGGTTTTGCGGTAATTGGTGTTAGCACCGATGATGAAAAGAAACATAAAAAATTCGAAACAAAGTATAACTTACCGTTCCCTTTAATTGCAGATACAGAAAATAAGATAGCTGAATTATATGGTGTTTGGGGATGGAAAAAATTTATGGGAAAAGAATTTATTGGCATGCATCGCACCACTTTTTTAATTGATGAAAAAGGAATCATCAAATACATCATCAACAAACCCAAAACAAAAATTCATACAGAAGAAATTTTAGCATTGTGGGAAAGCAAATAAAATTATTCACCGGAGGGACGGGGAGGTGAAGAGTTGTTTTAAAGATTTTCTTTCAGTATTTCAGTGGCAACATTTCTTTCGTCTGATGTTTTTTTATTTAAATATCCAATAAACCAATAAACTCATTACATAAGCTAATCCGGTCATATAAATGAACTGTAATACCGGCCATTTCCATGTTTTGGTTTCACGTTTAACAACAGCCAACGTACTCATGCATTGCATTGCTAAAACATAGAATACCATTAAAGATAAAGCTGCGGCCAAAGTATATACTTTACTGCCATCTTCATTTTTAGCTGCTTGCAATTTTTCTCTTAATGAGGTATCGTTATTTTCTTCAACACTATATAAAGTGGCCATGGTTCCCACAAATACTTCTCTTGCAGCAAATGAGGTGATTAATGCAATACCTATTTTCCAATCGTAGCCTAATGGTTTAATAACCGGTTCAATGGTTTGCCCTAAAATACCAGCATAAGAATTTTGTAATTTTTCGGCTGATAAATGTTTTTGTAAAGAATCTTTTATTTGGGGTTGTTGACTGATAAGTATTGCATATTTCTCTTCTACTTTTTTCATTCTGTCACCCGGACCATAAGAACTCATGAACCACAATAATAAACTGATGAGCATGATAATTTTTCCGGCATCCGTCACAAATATTTTTGCTTTCTCAATCATGGTGATGCCTGCATTCTTCCAACGTGGTGCACGATATACCGGTAGTTCTAAAATGAAAAAACTTTTTTCTTTCAGTTTAATAAATCCTTTCAACACATAACTTACAATCAATGCCATTACCAAACCCAATAAATATAACCCCATCATAACCAATCCTTGTAAACTTAAAAATCCGAGATAATATTTATTAGGAATTACCAACGCAATTAATATCGTGTAAACGGGTAATCTTGCACTGCAACTCATTAGTGGTGTAACCAAAATAGTCAGCAAACGTTCTTTTTTATTTTCAATATTGCGGGTACTCATGATGGCAGGAACAGCACAAGCAAATCCACTGATCATGGGCATTACACTCTTTCCGTTCAATCCAACTTTACGCATTAGTTTATCACTCAGGAAGCTGATGCGAGCCATGTAGCCCGTATCTTCCAATAAAGTAATCAATCCAAATAATATCATGATCTGTGGAACAAAAACCATAATGCCGCCTAAGCCGGCCACAACGCCATTGATTAACAAATCGCTCCACCAAACATGACGTAATGATGCATTCAAATAACTGGTAATTTGTTGAAACAAAGATTCTATTCCATTCATCGGAATTCTGGCTAACCAAAAAATACTTTGAAATAATAAAAACAACACACTCAATAATATCAGATAACCCCATGTTCTGTGCAATAAAATATTATCCAGTTTTTCGGTAAACATTTTTCTTTCCATCGGGTCAGGCTCCACTACATGTTTCTGCATCAACTGATTAATGCGTTGATAGCGTTGCATTACTTCTTCTGCCTGCGTTTTTGTTGGGTTGAATTTATGATCGATCTCTATTTGTTCAATATTGTGTTGCATTTCATTACTCAATGGAAAATTTTCGTGGTTGATGAGATAATGAATAGAAGCGTAATCACTTAATTGCGGAAAATATTGTTGCACTTCTTCAATAGATGAAGCAGCTAATTTTTTATTATCAATAAAATCTTTCTCAACTGCACTGAATTTATTTTTAGCAACATCGGCCAATGCTTTTTTTAATTGCACCAAACCTTTGTTTTTTCTGGGATTCACCGAAATTACCGGAACACCCAAATCTTTTGCCAAGCCATCTACATCGATCTTAATTCCTTTTTTTGCAGCAAGATCATTCATGGTTAATGCAATCACTACAGGAATTTTCAGATCAATAATTTGAGAACAAAAAAGCAAATTGCGTTTTAAATTACTTGCATCGGCAACCAATAAAACAAAATCTGGCTTTAAAGCATCAGCATTCATTAACACTTTATAAGCCACCCACTCATCTGCTCTTCTCGGATATAATGAATATGTGCCGGGCAAATCAATCAGTTTTACTTTTAATCCTTCCTCCAATGAGATCTCTCCGGTTTTTTTATCTACCGTTACGCCCGGAAAATTGCCTACTTTTTGATTTAATCCTGTTAAAGAATTGAATAAAGAAGTTTTGCCACTATTGGGGTTACCTACTAATGCGATATGTAATAAATGTTTCGACACTATTATAGGTAACAAATGTAACTGTGATGTATAGTATCAGGTTACGAGGTTGGGAAAAGAATATTTATAGCAACTATAACAAAGCACATCATAAGTTCGTTTATTTTGTTGTACTTAAATGATCGGGTTATGAAAAAATGGTTGCTGATATTTTTGATGTTCCCTGCAATCGCTATCGCACAAAAAAAAAGCAAGAAAGAAAAATTTGCAGAAGCCAAAGCAAGACAAGAATTGGTAGCCAATTTAAAAAAGCATGTTCAATATTTGGCCGATGATAAATTAGAAGGCAGAAGAACCGGTACAACTGGTGAATTATTGGCCATGCAATACATCACTCAACAATACCAATTCATGGGCCTTGAGCCCAAGGGTATCAATGGATATCTACAGGAATTTGAAATTAATGAAGGCAAACAAATTGATGCCAATACTTTTTTGCAAGTGAATGATAATAAGGTTGAATTGAACACGTACTTTTTCCCATTAGCTTATAGTTGTAACAAATCGGCAAAAGGAAATGTGGCCGCTGCATTGAATGAATCTGGTCAACCCTGGTTCATAGATTTAAAAGATGTGTTAGATGAAAATCAGAACAATCCGCATTTTGATGTAGATGAATTCATTAAAAAAGAAACCAATAAAATTGCTGGAAAAGGAGCCACCGCTTTATTGTTATACAATAGTTCATCAATGGTTGATAATGTACAGTTCAATAAAAATGATACAACATCCCTGACAAAAATTCCGGTACTCTATATTAATAAAGAAGGATTTACTAAATATTTTTCTGATGCTACCGCAACGGTTAATTTATCGATCAATGTTAGTTTAAGCCTTAAAAAAAGATTTGCCAGAAACGTCGTCGGCTTCATCAATAACAATGCAAGTACAACAGTGGTTTTAGGTGCACATTACGACCATTTAGGTTATGGTGAAGATAAAAATGCATTGGATACAGGTCATGTTATTCATAATGGTGCTGATGATAATGCCAGCGGTACTGCGGCTTTGATTGAATTGACCAGATTATTAAAACAATCATCACCCAAGCATAATAATTATCTGATCATCAATTTTTCCGGAGAAGAATTGGGGATTTTAGGAAGTAAATATTGGTTAGAACACCCTACTGCCAATATCACTGCTAATTATATGATCAATATGGATATGGTTGGCAGGTATGATACTTCGCATAAATTAACCATTGGCGGTTATGGAACTTCTCCTGCATGGGGTGAATTGTTTCAAACAGCTGCGGATAAAAATTTAGTTGTAAAATTTGATAGTGCAGGGAGCGGGCCTAGTGATCATGAAGCTTTTTACAGAAAAGATATTCCTGTGTTGTTTTTCTTTACCGGCAGTCATGCAGATTATCACAAAGCAACAGATGATTGGCAAAAAATTAATTATGATGGAGAAGCAGAGATTGTGCAATACATATACCAACTCATTAATACAACAGATACAAAAAGCAAATTGGTGTTTACTAAAACACGTGAACAACAAATGGGTCGCAGTACAAAATTCACCGTTAGCTTGGGTGTGATACCCGATTACGGTTTTACGGGAACGGGTGTAAGGATCGATGGCGTGAGCCAGGGAAAATTAGCAGAGAGAATTGGATTGCAAGCCGGAGATATTTTATTGCAATTAGGAGATTATAAATTTGTTGATGTAATGAGTTATATGCAAACGCTCGGTAAATTAAAAAAGGGTGATAAAGTTAAACTGCACATCAAAAGAGGCAATGAAGAAAAAGAGTTTGATGTCCAGTTTTAATTAAAATCAATTTATTATTGACTATTCACTAACACATGGGAAAATTAGTTTTAGATATTGATTCGCTGAATGATGACTTCTTTGAAGAAGCAAGACTGCTGGGTATTACAGCGCCTTTAAAAAATTATCAGTTCTGCTGGCAGCTGAATAATTTAATGGGGTTTCAATTTTGTTTAAATCCTGAAATTGAGATTCATGTAAAGAAAAAATCACGCAGTTATTATTTTAACATTTATCAATCCGAAGAACCGAATAGTTTTCTAACACATTATTTATATCACAATCAGTTTGATGGAGAATATTTATTGCCTGAGTTCCGGCATATGGATTTTATTTGGTTAATGAAAGGTGATTTGGTAGATGATGAAAAATGTAATTGGATTAAACAATCTATTAAAGCAATTAACGGAGTTCAAATGGTGGCAGAATTAACGAATGAAAAAATAATCAATAAAGGAAATATGGTTTTTTAGAAAATTGATAGTACGCATTTTATGGAATCGCACGAATTAAAAAATTATTTCAATACTAATATTTTTAAAAATAAAAATTATGTGGGTAGAAGAACATGATAAACTCTATAAAAAATTTGTGTTTAAAAATTTCTCGGAAGCATTTGCTTTTATGACAAGGGTTGCCATTGAAGCGGAGAAAATGGATCATCATCCGTTATGGACGAATGTATATAACCGGGTAGAAATTTGGTTAAATACCCATAGTGCCGGTGCTATTGTAACTGAGAAAGATCATCAGTTGGCAAAAAAGATAGATGCACTTTTATAATACCCACTGCACTTCTCCCCATACAAAACTTTCTTGCATGGCATTGGCGACAATCAGTTCACCATTTTCATTTACACTTTTAATAATGCAATTAAATGCAGCGCTCTTTTTTTTCAATCTAACGGTTTCGTTTCTTTTATATAGATGTTTATTGTATGCTGTAATTATTTTTTTTGCTTTTCCTTTTTTTAATAATTGATAATTCTTATCAATCAAATTGCATAGTTCTTTGGCTAAACAAACTGAATCAAACTCTTTTCCGGTAATTTGTTTTAATGAAACAGGGTTAGGCAGATCTGCAGAAAACTTGGTTTGATTGATATTAATACCAATACCAACAATTGCATATTTCCAAGTGGCTGTTTTTTGTTCACTGTTCATTGAAGATTCGTTGTTATCTGATGAGGATCGACTATTGATTATCGACTCAATCAATATTCCACCTGCCTTCCTGTCACGCCAATACAAATCATTTGGCCACTTTATTTTTGTTTCATCTCCTGCATAAGTGCTGAAAAATTCATGTACTGAAATGGCGATCATGGCATTAAATGGAAACTGCTTAAGTGTTGATAAGAAAGATGTATCCAGTATTATAGATAGCATAATGTTCCTACCCGGTTCATCATTCCATTGTTTACCTCTTTGGCCTTTTCCTGCAGTTTGATGTTGTGCAAAGAAGGCAGCACCATGAGCAGCCAAATTTGCTTTTAACTTGTCTGCGGCATAGATATTGGTACTCGTTACCGATAATAATTCGGTAAAAGGCATACCAACCGGATTTATGGTTATACTTGATGGCAAAGAATTATTACTTTTGGCGAAGATATATAAGGTAGATGTTTGATTTGAATATGATTTTGATTGTTCAAAAAAACATTTGATTAAAACATTATTTCACAAAAAACATTATTAATTGTTGGCACCTCTTTCCGTTTTAAACAGCCGTAAGAAAAATACAATATCCAGGCTAACCCGAAATTCCAAGATATTCAAAGCGATTATCAAATCCATTCAAGATAAAAAGGGCGAGCATATTGTAAGTTTGGATTTGCGTAAAGTACCTGAAGCGGTTGCAGATTTTTTTATCATTTGTTCTGCAAAAAGCACTACACAAGTAAGGGCAATCAGCGATTATATTGAAGAACAAGTATTTCTGAATTGTGATGAAAAGCCTTATAAACACGAAGGTAAACAGGCGATGCAATGGGTATTGATAGATTATGTAAATATAGTGGTGCATGTGATGCATCCTGATAGCAGAAAATTTTATGGATTGGAAGAAATGTGGAATGATGCAGTTGTAATGGGTCATGATGAATAATGTTAAATTATTTCATTACCGAACATTTTAAGTAATAGAACATTATTAATTTGAAGCAATCGATTTAAAATAAATATGGCACAAGAAGATAAAAATCAAAGATTCCCTTTTTCAGATAAAGGAACAGAAGATAAGCCTCTACGTAAAGGTCCTAAATTCAGTATTTATTGGATATATCTGATCATTTTTGCAATTCTTATCGGATCTACCTGGCTAAAATTTCCTGCAGATACAAAAAGGATAACGGAACAGGAATTTAAGCAAAACATGTTGGCGACCGGAGATGTTCAAAAGATAGATCTTATCACCAATAAAAAAGTTGTTAGAATTTATATTAAGCCGGAAAGCATTGGTAAAGATTACTATGTGAAACAACTTTTAAAAAAAGTAGACCCTGCAACTGTAAAAGATATCCCTTTATTTGAATTTGAAGTTACCGATTGGGAAAGCTTTAACAGAGGAATGGAGAGTTTTTATAAAGATCATCCCCAAATAACTGAAGTTCCGCAAAACAGACACGAAGATCCTGATTATTGGAATCCGATTTTTAATTCAGTTCTTACCTTGGTATTGATTATCGGTGCATGGATTTTATTAATGCGCAAAATGGGTGGTGGCGCCGGTGGTGGCGGCGGTCCGGGTGGAATCTTTAACATTGGAAAATCGAAAGCTACTTTATTTGATAAGGGTGCTAAAGTAAATATTACTTTTACTGATGTTGCCGGATTGGATGAAGCAAAAGTAGAAGTAATGGAAATCGTTGATTTCTTAAAAAGCCCCAAAAAATATACCGCACTTGGCGGTAAAATTCCTAAAGGTGCATTATTGATTGGTCCTCCGGGAACAGGTAAAACATTATTGGCAAAAGCAGTTGCAGGTGAAGCACAGGTCCCTTTCTTTAGTTTAAGCGGAAGTGATTTTGTAGAGATGTTTGTGGGCGTTGGTGCAAGCCGTGTTCGTGATTTATTTAAACAAGCCAGAGAAAAAGCACCTTGTATTATTTTTATTGATGAAATAGATGCAATAGGAAGAGCTCGTGGAAGGAATGCCATTATGAGTAATGATGAAAGAGAAAATACATTGAATCAATTATTGGTTGAGATGGATGGATTCGGTGGAGATACAGGTATTATTATTTTGGCTGCAACCAACAGACCCGATGTATTAGATAGTGCATTATTAAGACCGGGAAGATTTGATCGACAGATATCAATTGATAAACCTGACGTTAAAGGGCGTGAAGCAATTTTTAAAGTGCATTTGATGCCAATCAAAGTTTCTGAAACATTAGATATTTATAGATTGGCTGAACAAACACCTGGCTTTGCAGGTGCAGACATTGCGAATGTTTGTAATGAAGCTGCATTGATCGCTGCAAGAAAAGATAAAGCTGCAGTTGACATGAGCGATTTTCAAGATGCTATTGATAGAGTGATCGGCGGTTTGGAAAAGAAAAATAAGATCATCGCTCCTTATGAAAAAGAAGTAATTGCTTATCACGAAGCTGGTCATGCTATTTGTGGTTGGTTCTTAGAACATGCGTACCCTTTATTAAAAGTTACCATTGTACCAAGGGGTACAGCCGCATTAGGGTATGCACAATACACGCCAAAAGAACAATACTTATATAACACAGATCAATTGATGGATCAAATTTGCATGACATTAGGTGGAAGAGCGGCCGAACAAATTTTCTTCGGTAAAATTTCAACCGGCGCATCAAACGATTTGCAACAAATTACACGTATTGCATACAGTATGGTCACCGCTTATGGTATGAATGATAAAGTAGGTAATGTAAGTTTTTATGATCCTTCACAGGAGAATACCTTCACCAAACCATATAGTGAAGAAACCGGTAAGATGATTGATGAAGAAGTGAGGGCCATTATTAATGATGCGTATCAACGAACATTGAAATTATTGACTGATAAAAGAGCCGAAGTAGAATTATTAGCGAAAGAATTATTAGATAAAGAGGTATTACATAAGAATGATGTTGAACAATTAATTGGTAAACGTCCGTTTGAAGAAAAGAAAATTTTAGAAGATATTCAACCCGATCCAATCGGTGGGGTGCCTCCGGCAGATATTATTGCACCCATTGTGGATGATCAAATTCAAACAAATAAAACTGAAGAATAAATTTTAGTTTTGATGTAATGGCAAATACAGCAAAAGAAAATATTTTAAAGAAAATAAGACAGGCATTGGCTCAGCCAGTGCCTGTTCCTTTTCAGCAAAGCGAAGGAAATGATTCTGTTTTTCAACCATCAACACAAGAGTTAGAAATAGAGTTTGCAGAAAATTTTTCTAAACTGTTGGGAAGATTTTCTTTTTGTGCCAATCATGATGAATTGGTTCAGCAACTCAATACTTTGATTGCTTCAAGAAAATGGGAGCATATTTATTGTGTAGAAGATGTATTAAAAAATAATCTATCTCAACATCAATTCAATATAATTTATTCCAATAATTTACATGATTGTGATGCATCCATCACTTCATGCGAAGTGTTGGTTGCACGAACTGGTTCAATCATGATGAGTGCCACTCAACAAAGCGGTAGAACCACCAGTGTGTATGCGCCGGTTCATATATGTATTGCATATACTTCTCAATTAGTATACGATATAAAAGATGCATTGCAATTGATGAAAGAAAAATATGCAGAGGCTTTTCCTTCTTTAATCACTTTAGCAACAGGCCCCAGCAGAACTGCAGATATTGAAAAGACTTTAGTAGTGGGTGTTCACGGACCAAAAGAAGTTTTTTGTTTTTTGGTTGAATCTTCTCAACCGTAATGTATTGTTTAATTTTATTTCATGGCATTGAACGAGCATAAAAAAATTTACTTCCTTTCCGACTTTCATTTGGGTGCACCCGATTATGCATCGAGTTTAACAAGAGAGAAAAAAATTGTTTCTTTTTTAGATTCTATTCAGCATGATGCAGGACAAATTTTTATTGTGGGTGATATTTTTGATTTTTGGTACGAATACAAAAAAGTTGTTCCAAGAGGATACGTAAGATTATTAGGAAAATTAGCAGCATTAACAGATGCCGGTATTTCTGTTCATTTTTTTGTAGGCAATCATGATATGTGGATGAAAGATTATTTTCAAACAGAATTAAACATTCCAGTTTACTTCAAACCAAAGGTCTTTACTTTCAATGAAAAGAAATTTTTTATCGGGCATGGTGATGGATTAGGCCCCGGTGATCATGGCTATAAATTCATCAAAAAAATATTTCGCAATAAATTATGCCAATGGTTGTTTGGTCAATTGCATCCTACATTAGGAATTGGACTGGCAAATTATTTCAGCAGAAAGAGCAGAGAAAAAACAGGAAGCAGCGATGAACATTTTTTAGGTGCTGATAAAGAATGGTTAATTGTTTATAGCAAAGAAATTTTACAACAAGAACATTTTGATTATTTTATTTTTGGACATCGCCATTATCCAATCGAATTTAAATTAAATGAAACAAGTCGATATATCAATTTGGGAGATTGGATTCGTAATTTTACGTATGCCACATTTGATGGCAATGAAGTAGAATTAAAAAAATGGAGTGAATAGAGATTGTTATGAAAGAAATTCTTAATTATACTTTTTTAGACAATACTGTTGAAGCATATTTATATGTGTTGGGCACCATTGTTTTAATTTTTCTTATTAAAAGATTGGTGTCTAAATTTTTAGCAAGCAAGTTATTAGGTATCATCACCAAACAAAGATCTGCAAAGCGAACCGCTTTTCTTAATTTGGTAATCAAACCAATTGAAAAATTCTTATTGGTATTTATTGCATATACGGCATTAGACCGGTTGTATTTCCCGAACGAACTTAAAATAAAATTCTTTCATGAGCATATCTCTACTGAGTATATCGTTAATATTATTGCTGTAACAGTAATTGTGGTAGTATTTATTCGATTGTGTATTCGAATATTGGAATTCATTGCACAAATATTGAAAGAAAAGGCGATTCAGGCGGACGATAAATCAGATAACCAACTTATTGTTTTCTTCAATGATTTTTTTAAAGTATTACTTATCATCATCGGAATATTATTGGTTATCAAATTTGGCTTTGATAAAAATATTACAACTGTTTTAACCGGACTAAGCATTGTAGGAGCAGCAGTGGCATTGAGTATGCGGGAAAGCTTGGAAAACCTGATCGCATCATTTATTATTTTCTTCGATAAACCTTTTATTACAGGCGATACAGTAAAAGTTCAAAATTTTACCGGAGTGATTGAAAAGATTGGATTGAGAAGTACAAGAATCAGAACGGAACAAAAAACCTATATCACAGTTCCCAATAAACAGATGGTAGATACCATCATCGATAATATTTCATTGCGCACACAAAGAAAAGTAGAGTTAAGATTAGAGATCGGATTATCTACTTTAGCAGATCAATTAAAAGCAGTGTCGGCAGCTATAAAAAATTTGTTACAACAGAAAAATGATATTGAATCGTTTTATGTTTATGTAATGGATACAGGTAAAACAGCTCATGTTGTTGCGGTTGATTACTTTACTATTATGCCGCAAACGATTAATGACTTTAATTCATTACGTGAAGAAGTAAATATTGAAGTGATTGGTTTATTAGAAAAAATGAATATTGAACTGGCGGGCACCAATACGAATATTGTGGTAAGTAATAAATAGTATTATTTAATTTTATTTACAATCTCTCCCAACTCTTTATCAATCGCACCATATTTTCCATATTCAATAATTCTTCCAACTTCTTTTCCATCATGCAATACAATAAAAGTGGGCGTACTTTTTAACTGATATTGTTGAGGCAAACTATCTAAAGATTGTTTTTTTCTATCTACCATTACCATCGTCACTTTATTTTCCGGATAACCGCTTTTATCAATCAATCTGTATAAAACGGGTAATAAATTTTGAGTGTCTTCGCACCAAGTTCCACCAAAAACAATCAATGAAAAAGTAGAAGCCTTATTTTTAAAAACCTCAATGGCATTTGCATCTGCTTGCCCCCACTTCATATTTTCTTTAAACCATTTAAAGGCAGTATCTTTTTCTAAAGCATCACGAGTAATAGTTCCTTTTAAATTTTTCGATTCACCCGAATAATAAACCGAATAATTTGTTTTATTGATATGATGAGAACTAGAACATGCTATTGTAATAGATAAGATAAATACCGATATTATTTTTTTCATGTGTCTAAATTAACTTTCAATTCTAGTAAGAAGGATTTGAATTTTGTTAAAGATTCTATTAATTGATGATTGGCAGATGCTTTATGCTGATTTGTTTTTAAATATTCTTTGGCGCCTTCAATACTTAATTTTTTATTACGTAATAAATAATAAATAAGTTTTAAATTTTTTACATCTTCTGCTCTGAATAATCGATCACCTTTTCTGGTTTTACGTGGTTGTAAAATATCAAACTCATTCTCCCAAAATCTTATTTGTGAGGTGGTAACCCTAAACCATGTGGCCACTTCGCCAATAGGATAATATAATTTTTTTTGTAAAGTTTCATCGTCCGGAACATCGATCAAATCTATCTCTGTAAAAACTTCTTTATAAGATTTTCTGCCACGTTTTAATCCGGTAGGTGAAGGGATAGATTTTTTTTCAGTTGCTCTTTTTTGAACTGATGTTGATGAACTAACCTTAATTTTTTTTTCTTTCTTCTTAGGAGAAGAAAATTCACTCATTCCAAACAGTCCTAATTGTTCTAATGCCATACTGTAAAATTAGCATTCTTGCTGATGTTTAAAAATCAATTACGCTTTGCAGGTGGAAAAGATGTAAGTATCTTGCAAACATGAACATTCATTCCATTGTTGTTTGCGGTTCAGGTACCATGGGCAGTGGTATTGCGCAAGTATGCGCACAGCATGGCTTTGCAACCATTCAGTTTGATGTAAATGAAGAAATGTTGCATAAGAGTAAAGCTGCCATTGAAAAGAATTTGCAAGTGTTGATTGAAAAAGGGAAATTGAAAGAAGCAGAAAAAACTACAATTCTTCAACGGTTATTTTTTACAAGTGATATTTATCAATGCAAAGCTGATTTGATTATTGAAGCAATTATTGAAAAAAAAGAAGCTAAGATTTCTTTATTCAATCAATTGACAGAAATAAATGCTACTGAAACTATTTTTGCAAGTAATACTTCTTCTATTTCTATAAAATCTATTGCAAAAGAAATAATTCATCCCCAAAGATTTTTGGGTATGCATTTTTTTAATCCTGCACCGGTGATGAAGTTGGTTGAAGTAATTAAAGCAAATGATACAACTGATGAAGTGATTGAAACAATCATTTCGGTTTGTAAGCAACTGAATAAAACAGCTGTTGTTTGTAAAGATGCCCCCGGCTTTATTGTAAACAGGGTTGCACGTCCTTATTATTTAGAAGCAATGAAATTAGTTGAACAAGGAGCAGCAACCATTGAAACGGTTGATGCCATTTTGCAAACCACCGGATTTAAAATGGGACCATTTAAACTGATGGATTTAATAGGATTGGATATTAATTACAGTGTTAGTGAAATTGTTTGGACTGATTTAGGTAAACCCGAAAGATTGAAACCTTCAATCATTCAACAACAAAAAATAGAAGCGAATGAATTAGGAAAGAAAACCGGAAAAGGGTTTTATGAATATTGAATCAGGTAATATTATTTTTTCCAAATGCTTTCAGGAGAAGAGTAGCCAAATACATTAAACTTGTATTTTCCTTTTGCTTCAATTTCATAATCGCCTCGTTTTGTGTACACCACAATAGCACCGGCACTTCCGCCGGGAGATAAGAAAGCCGGTGGCGGAAAGGTTTTAATCATAGCAATATCTGCAGTGTTGATAGAATTAAAATCGAAAGAACTTAAATCAACCCTAAACTCATTAATAAAAATATCAACGTTAGAGCCACCTCTGAAATCGCTTACCCCTCTCCACAATAATCTGTAACCATTGGTTTTGGTTGGAATAATTTGTAAGCCTGCTACTCTTCCTTTTAAAAATTCTATAAATGTTTGTTGCCTTGCAATCTGATCACTTTCAATACCATCAAAAATTTTAGCGTTATCATTTTTAAATAACCCGGTTGAATATTTTTCATCAAACTGTTCTACCTTTTTTTTAAACTTTGTTTTTACAGTTACTTCAGGCAATGTTGTTTTATCATAAAAATTTGAATAATTGAATTGATAATTTATTATCAGACTGTTTGATGAAGTAACATTTTTGTCTTCTCCGATTTGAATCATCTTTATGCAACTTGTATCTGCAGAAAAGAATGAATCAAGTGGTGTTTTAATATTTACCATTAAAGTGTTCTCTTGATTTTTTACTGAAGGAGAAAAAACAAAAGCGGCTGTATCTTCAAATAAAATTCCTTTTAACCTGAAGGAACCATCTTCTGTTGGTGCGAATGAATTGGTATAGTTGTTATCTTTTGATAACATCATATAATTAATCTCCTTTTGTGCAGCGGTATAATTAGTAATCTGCCCTTCTAATGAAAAAAAACTTTTTTGCACAATAAAATTAAAAGCATAATGACCATTGGCAATGCTTGAATCAATTAGTAAGCCGGCTTTGCCTTCCCCGTCAATGATAGGATAACGGAATTTCCAGGATTTTTTTGTTTCAATATTTTCAATCCAAACATGTAACGTAGCGTAACGAATATGCTGGTTTTTATAATTTAATAAATGACAAGTAAAATTTAGTGTGTCTTGCTGATTGAATGCTGTTTTATTCAATTGAATAAATGAAGAGTCTTGCGCCTTCAATATGTTGCATGAAAATAAAAAACACAGCAGGATAATTAAGGTCTTATGCATGTATTAAAAATAATTCATTTGTTATTATTCCAGAAAATATTTCTTTAAATGGTGGTTACCTTTGTGATATGAAGATTGCAGTGAATTGTATTTTTTTACAGAAAAATAACCTGGAAGGGTATGGTTATTTTGTTCAGGAAACATTTAAACGATTGGCGCAACAACATCCTGAACATGAATTTGTTTTTGTATTCGATAGGAAATTCGATGCGCAATTTATTTATTCTGATAATATCACTTCCGTCATCGTTTCTCCAAAAGCAAGACATCCTTTGGCATTTAAATTTTGGTATGATGTAAAACTTCCGCTGGCATTGCGTTCCATTAAACCGGACATTATTATTCAGCCTTATGGTTTTTGCAGTTTAATAACTTCTGTTCCGCAATTATTGATGGTGCATGATTTAGCATTTAAGCATTATCCTACATTCATTTCTAAACTACATTTATTTTATTATAAAAATTATACATCAAAATTTTTACAAAAGGCAACACATATTGCAACAGTTTCCGAATTTTCCAAGCAAGAAATTATCGATCATTATAAAATAGATGCAAAAAAAATTAATGTAGTGTTCAGTGCGGCAAAAAATATTTTTCAACCGTTGGATATCACACGTCAGCAAAACATCAAAGAAGAATATGCAGATGGTAAAGAGTTTTTTTTGTTTACGGGTGGTATTCATCCCAGAAAAAATTTATTGAATACACTCAAAGCATTTTCCTTATTTAAAAAATGGCAGCAAAGCAATATGAAATTGTTGATTGCCGGAAGATTGGCTTGGAAATTTGATGATGTGTTGGAAAAAATTAAAACATTTAAATACAGAAATGATGTGGTTTTGTTGGATTACGTGAAAGAAGAAACGTTAGCGGCCATCACTGCTTCTGCTTATGGTATTTTATATCCATCCTATTGGGAGGGTTTTGGAGTTCCGATTGTGGAAGCCATGCAATCGGGCGTTCCTGTTATCACTGGCAATACAAGCAGTATGCCTGAAATAGGCGGCACCGCTGCATTGTATGCAGATGCTAATGATCCTGATTCAATTGCTAAACAAATGTTGTCTTTATATAAAGATGAATCGCTAAGAAAAAAATTAATCGAAGAAGGAAAACTGCAAGCCACAAAATTCAGTTGGGATAAAACAGCAGGTTTACTTTGGCAAATCATTTTAAATACCGCACAATCAAAATAAGATAATCTTTCTATTCTCTTACATTTGCATTTTATACAACATCATATGCAAATATCAACTATTACAATAGACGTCCATTTAGATGAGAATAAAGTTCCTCAAAAAATAAATTGGAATGCAGCAGGCAGTACGGCAGAAGAATCGCAACCGGCAAAAGCAATGATGGTTTCTTTTTGGGATGGTGTTGATAAAAGTGCATTACGTATAGATCTTTGGACAAAAGATATGATGGTGGATGAAATGGCCGATTTTTTTTATCAGACTATGATGGGGATGGCCGATAGTTATGACAGGGCAACACATCAACATGAAATGGTAACTGATATGAAAAATTTTGCAAAAGAATTTTATCAAAAGTTCAGGGCTACTCAATTAAAAGAAAATAAGCTCTCTTAATAAATTCATCATTAAAACGATTGTATATGAGTTTGGAAACACAGATCATGAATGAAATGAAGGAAGCAATGAAAGCAAAGGATGAAGCCACTTTGCGGGGATTGCGTGCTATTAAAGCAGAGATCATTAAAGCAAAAACCGAGCCCGGTGCCGGTGGAAATGTAACAGAAGAAGGCGAATTAAAATTGTTGCAAAAGTTAGTGAAACAAAGAAAAGATTCTTTAGAAATATTTGTACAGCAAAACAGAACAGACCTTGCACAAAAAGAAAGTGAAGAAATTGCTGTAATAGAAAAATTTCTTCCTAAACAATTTACCGAAGCAGAATTAAAAGAAGCAGTAGCAAAAATTATTGCTGAAGTGGGTGCAACTTCTCCGGCTGATATGGGAAAAGTTATGGGTGTTGCTACAAAACAATTAGCAGGTAAAACAGATGGCAAAGCTATTTCCGCTGCTGTTAAAGAATTATTGAATAAATAATTTCTATTTCAATACTATCCTGTTATTGAATTGCGTTTTGCATTCAGTAACAGGATTGTTTATTTATGTTTATTGATATTATTTTTATTATACTTATTATCGGAGCTGTATTTAAAGGCTATAGCCGTGGATTGATTATCGCTGTTTTTTCCTTCGTTGCCATTATAGTTGGCTTGGCTGCAGCTATGAAATTCTCTACTGTTGTGGCAGATTGGTTGCAAAACAGTACGCACATTGCAAAACATTGGTTGCCTTTTATTGCTTTTGCACTGGTGATGGTGGGAGTGATATTATTGATTCGATTGGCAGCAAATCTTATGCAAAAAAGTGTAGAGTTTATGTTGATGGGTTGGTTGAATAAAATGGGTGGAATTATTTTATACATGGGTCTATATATTACTGTGTATAGTGTGATTTTATTTTATGCAGATAAAATGCAATTATTAAAACCCGAAACTATTCAAGCATCCAAAACCTATTCGTTTATTGAACCGTGGGGCCCCAAAGCAGTGAATGGTTTTTCATTCATTATTCCTTTTTTTAAAGATATGTTTACGCATCTCGAAACATTTTTTCAATCTCTTGTAACACATATAAAATAGCGCTGTTAAGTAGTGTGTTTTCTGTTTAAATACAGTAATTTAGCCAATAACATGTTACATCTTAATTAATAATTGATTGTAATTAGTTTTTTTTTGTAGGATTTTGCTTTTATTTGTAACCAACGCGAATCGATTGCATAAGAATAAAACTATGGAGTATCAAATTCATCAACAGGAAAAATTTAAGTTTATTGAAGAAGGAGAAGGTGAGACCTTATTGCTGTTGCATGGTTTATTTGGTGCGATGAGTAATTTTCATGATCTGGTAGATCATTTTAAAAAATCGTACAAGGTTGTTGTGCCGATTCTTCCTTTATTCGATCTTGATATTTTTCATACAACTGTTAGCGGATTAGAAAAACATGTTCAAAAATTTATTGAAGTAAGAGGATATAATAATATTCATTTATTAGGAAATTCATTGGGCGGTCATGTTGCTTTGGTTCATGTATTAAAACATCCTGAAAAAATCAAATCATTGATATTAACCGGTAGCTCAGGCTTGTTTGAAAATGGAATGGGCGATACTTACCCCAAACGTGGCGATTACGAATACATCAAAACAAAAACACAGGTTACATTCTATGATCCAGCCATTGCAACAAAAGAATTAGTCGATGAAGTGTTTGAGATCACCAATAATCGCATTAAAGTAATAAAAATTATTGCATTGGCTAAAAGCGCTATTCGCAGTAATTTGGGAGAAGAGTTGAATCAAATCAAACAACCCACTTTATTGATCTGGGGTAACAATGATATCATTACACCGCCATTTGTTGGCAGAGAGTTCAATAAATTAATTCCAAATAGTGAATTATATTTTATTGATAAATGCGGACATGCGCCGATGATGGAAGTGCCCGGAGAATTTAACGTGATTTTAGACAGGTTCTTAACCAAGTTAAAAGAACCCGCAGCAACAATAGCATAGTTTTTGGTGTTTGATATATAACAGAACAACATTTCATGTTAGCATCACAATTTATACAAACCACTTATCCTTCTGTCAATCTTTTTGATAAGATATCATTTTGTTTACAATTGATGGACGAATACGATGTTTTGCATTTACCTGTTTTAAGCGAAGAAAAATTTATCGGATTGATTAGTAAAGATGATGCGTTAGATGCCGATGAAAACAATTTGATCGCATCTTTAGAATATCAACTCATTAAAGCATCTGTTAAGGCTGATGAACATTTTTTGCAGGCAGTGAAGCTGGCATCGGAAATGCATTTATCAATTGTGCCTGTGGTGAATGATCAACATGAGTTATCCGGTATAGTTTCATCTAATGATCTATTAAAAGCAATTTCAAAATTTGTGGGTGGTGAAGAACCCGGTGCATTAATTGTTGTAGAGATTGACAAAAGAAATTATTCTTTTGGTGAAATCAGCAGATTGGTTGAAACCAACGATGCCTATATTACTCAATTGAATACATACACCGAACCAGAAACAGGGTTGATAATGGTTACTATAAAAATAAATAAACAGGAAGTGAGCGATATTGTGGCAACTTTTCAACGTTACGATTATCATATTCGATATTATTTTGGAGAAGAACAATATGCGAATGAGATGAAAGAGAACTATCAAAATCTTTTAACGTATCTCAATACTTAATTGTCCTTTTACATACCTATGGGCTTACGTTTTACTTCCACAATCAATTGTATTAGCTGATGAAGCGTTTTGTTGCAAGCTTTTTTTTATTGTTTCTTTTTCAACACATTATTGCACAGCAATCGCTGAGAGACACTAGTATACAAAAAAATAGTTTAGATACATTTTCCAATAAAGAACCGGTTGTAATTGGAGATATCATCATCATTGGTAATAAAAAAACAAAAAACAATATCATTCTCCGTGAAATGACTTTTAAAAAAGGAGATATAATTAATACCGCTGATCTAAATAAACAATTAGAAGAATCTCGTCAGTTAATTTATAACACAGCTTTGTTTGTAGATGACAGCGTTTATGTTTCTAATAAGATCAATAATATTGTTTTCATTACAATTCATGTAAAAGAACGTTGGTATTTTTTTCCGATTCCCTATTTTGTTTTAGCCGATAGAAATTTTAATGAATGGTTGGTTCAGGAAAAAGCAAGTTTAGACAGAGTGGATTATGGAATTATTTTATCGCATAATAACTTAACGGGTAAAAATGATCGGTTGAGTGTTTCATTAATTAATGGATATGATCAACAAGTATCTTTAAGGTATCAACTGCCTTTTGCTAATAAATCGCTTACCAAAGGCTTTAGTGTTGGATTTTTATATGCTCGTCAGCATGAAGTTAATTATGGAACCGATTTAAATAATGATCAGCTTTTTTTGAAATTGGATAATACGTATGCAAGAGAGTTCAGAAGATTTGATATTACGTATTCATACAGGCCCAATCAGCATTTCAGGCATTATATTCGTTTTTCTTATAACGATGAATCTATTGCAGATACTGTAGTTAAACTTAATCAAAACTATTTTCCTAATCAACGAAATAATGTTCAATATCCCGACTTTACTTACACGTTTCAATATTATCATGCAGATTATTATGCTTATCCTACCAAAGGATTTATCGGTCAGGCAAGTTTATACAAACGTGGTTTAAATGAAGTTTCCAATTTGTGGCAAATAAGTTTAAGAGGTATTTATTCAATACCAATTTCATCATCTTCTTTTATTCGATTAGAAGGTGCAACAACAATAAAGTTTCCAAATAATCCTTATTTCTTTAGTCAGGCTTTATTTGGATACGGATATATGCAAATGCGAGGATTAGAGTATTATGTAATAGATGGAATGGCTGGCGCATTGGGTAAATTTACTTATGCGCATCAGTTGTTTCATCTCATTGTAAAAAATCCCGTCAAGAGTGTAACGCATGACAGAATTCCATTTCGGTTTTATGCAAAAGTGTATTCCGATCTTGGTTATGCCTATAATCCATACGTGAATAATAATTTATTGAATAACACTTTGATGCGAACATGGGGTTTGGGAATAGACATTGTTTCTATTTATGATTTTGTATTTAGGTTAGAATATAGTTTTAATCAACTCGGCAATAATGGAATATATTTACATGCCAATTAATGATGCAATTTGTATCAGCAAAGACCAAATTATAAACATCATTGATATTTTTGAGCAGGTAATTTTAATGAAATGAAAGTAGCAGTTTATAGCAGAGGTTTGGATGTTGAACAAGGTAATCCTCTGTTATTATTATTGGAAGAATTAGAGAAGCATCAGGTAAAAACTTTGGTGTACAGGCCTTTATTGAATATTTATCCATTGCCTGTTGCGATGGTCAATAATCTTACACTTTTTCAAACTTCAGAAGATTTAGATGGTGAAGTAGATTGCTTAATTAGTTTAGGCGGCGATGGAACTATTTTGGATTCTATTACTTTAGTGAAAGATAAAAACATACCTATACTCGGTATTAATTTCGGCAGACTTGGATTTTTGGCAAGTATTAGCCCTGATAATTTAAGCAGTGCCGTAGAAGCATTGGTAAACAGAACTTTTGTAGTAGATAAAAGAAGTTTGATACATGTAGATTCTAATCTTCCTTTATTTGAAAGTGCGCCCTTTGCTTTAAATGAATTTGCCATTCATAAGAGGGACACAGCACCGATGATTAAAATTCATACCTATTTAAATGGCGAATTTTTAAATACTTATTGGGCTGATGGTTTAATTGTTGCAACTCCAACAGGTTCTACCGGTTATAATATGAGTTGTAATGGACCGATTATTTTTCCTGAATCATCGAGCTTTGTTATTACACCGGTTGCCCCGCATAATTTAAATGTTCGATCTATCGTTGTTTCTGATAATAATGTTATCTCGTTTGAGATAGAAGGAAGAAGCGATCAATTTATTTGTGCGTTAGATGCGAGAAGGGAAATTGTAGATAAGAATATCCAGTTGGCTGTGCGCAAAGAATCATTTTATGCAAGTTTAATCAGATTAAATGAAAACAGTTTTCTTTCAACCTTACGCACCAAATTAACTTGGGGATTAGATAAGCGTAATTAGTTTTAACAAAACAAAATATTTTTCATTTGTATTTTCATAATAAAGTTCACTTGATGTTTAAAAAACTGTTCATACCTTTTTTTTGTATTGGAATCATGCAATGCACGTCTGCACAGGTTTTTCAAACATATGTTCATCAAGGTGAATTAGGTGTTTCAATAGGTTTATCTCATTATTTCGGGGACTTAGACCCCAACTTTGCTTTAGATCATCCGAAATTTGCAGCAGGTGTTTTTTACAGAAAACAAATTAATAATTATGTAGGACTTAAAGTTGCAGGTAATTATGCATTTTTAGGATATTCAGATTCTTACAGTTCTAACCCAGATCAGCAAAGAAGGAATTTAAGTTTTAATACAGATGTCTGGGAATTAAGTGTAAGCGGTGATTTTAATTTTTATGAATTTCATCCCGGCTTTTCCGAATATAGATTTACGCCTTATGTAAGTTTAGGAATTGGCGTATTTTCTTTTAACCCTTATGCTTATTTAAATGGCGTAAAATATTTCTTACAACCATTAGGAACTGAAGGACAGGGCAGTCCGCTTTACCCTGGTCGAAAACCATACAGTTTAATTGCAATGAGTATTCCTATCGGCTTGGGTTATAAATATGCCTTAAATGAACGAATGAATATTTTTGGTGAAATAGTTTATCGTTTTACTACAACCGATTATTTGGATGATGTTAGTACCACTTATGCTCCTGATGCATTTCCTCCCGCTGCTAATGGCGCACCAACACCAGGCTATTTATTACAGGATAGAAGTTATGCTACCGGTTCGCCCATTGGAATTAAAGGGCGTCAAAGAGGAAATGGGACTGGAAATGATTCTTTCCTGACCTTACAAGTGGGTTTATCATTTAATCTGCAATCCTATCACTGCCCTACACATTAGCATTAATCATATTTTTTAAAAGAACAACAATCAAAAAGCATTTTACTACTTTTGCAGTAAATGTTGGAAACAGTTATGCCGACACTGATTGAACAAATTGATAAAACTCGTTTACCCAAGCACATTGCCATTATTATGGATGGTAATGGTCGTTGGGCAGAAGAACAAGGTCAGGATAGATTATATGGCCATTTTCATGGCGTTGAAAGTGTTAGAAATATAGTAGAAGGTTGTGCAGAATTAGGTGTTGGCTATCTTACATTATATGCTTTTAGTACAGAGAATTGGGATAGACCTCAACAAGAAGTAGATGGCTTAATGGCTTTATTGGTTGATACCATTCGTAAAGAAGTTCCTGTATTAAACAAAAATAATATAAAACTGCATGTAATTGGTGATATGAAGATGTTACCCGATTATGCTGCTATTGAATTACAGGAAGCTTTAGAAATGACGAGCCATAATACTGGCTTGCATTTAGTAATGGCATTAAGTTATAGCAGCAGATGGGAATTGGTGAATGCAGTAAAAAATATTGGCATAGATGTAAAAGAGGGAAAGATAGATCCGGGAAAGATTGATCAACATACGTTACAACAATATTTAAGCACAAGCGATCTTCCCGATCCGGAATTAATGATAAGAACCAGTGGCGAATACCGTATCAGTAACTTTTTATTGTATCAATTGGCTTATGCTGAATTATATTTCACCAATACACGCTGGCCCGACTTTAGAAAGGAGAATTTATACGAAGCGATCATCGATTTTCAAAACAGAGAAAGGCGATTTGGAAAAACAAGTACCCAAATTAAGACCGAAACATTGACTGTTTAGCTGAAAATCTATCTTTTAATCGCCTTATTTAACAAACACTTTTAAATATTCCTGTTAATTTGCCGCTTTTAAAATCTAAATTAACTGCTGAAAGCACTTAAAATCATACTTTCGGCCTCAATTTTTACAAATACCAACCGGATGCAGAAGAAGTTGTACAAATTTTTAGTGCTCACAATAGTTTCAGGCTTTATTGGTTCGTTTGCGTATTCGCAGGAAAAATCCGACACGACTATTACTTCCATCGAAGCAGATTTGATTAATATCTTCAACCAAAAAGTGCCCAAAACGTATAAAGTGGCCGGAATTACTGTTGTTGGGAATAAATATTTTGATGAAAACTTATTAATCTCCATTTCTGGAATTAGTGTTGGTGATGATATAAAAATTCCGGGTGGTGATAATTTTTCAAAAGCCATCATCAAACTGATGGGTCAGAATTATTTTAGTGATGCAAAAATTTTCATCACCAAATTAGAAGGTAAAAATATTTATCTGGAACTGGATGTACAAGAAAGACCGCGATTACAAAATTATTTTTTTAAAGGAGTGAAGAAAGGTGAAGCAGATGATCTCTTAGGTAAAACCGGATTGATTAAAGGAAGAGTGGTTACAGAAAATATGCGCAGAACAGCTATTGATGCGATAAAAAAATATTATTTTGAAAAAGGATTTCAAAGTGTGAATGTTTCTATTGATGCAAAAAAAGATACCGGCACTTCAAACTATGTTACCTTAACTTTTACTGTTAACAGAGGGGTAAAAGTGCATATCAACAATATAAATTTTGATGGCAATACAGTAGAAGATGCAAAGTTGAAAAGCCAAATGAAGGGAACAAAAGAACAATCCAGATTAACTTTATTTCCAACAGTTGATAAAGGCGGATTCATTGAACCCAAAAGATATTCTTTCGAACAATATGTAAAGGATCGTGGCTTTTTAACCTATAGTAAAACCAAGAAAGTATTAGATCCTTATGCACGTATTAAATTCTTTACAGCATCAAAATATAATGATAAGAAGTTTGAAGAAGATAAAGATAAATTAATCAGTTATTACAATTCAATCGGATATAGAGATGCGATCATTGACACGAATGCAGTTTATCCTGTAATGCTAAACGGAAGAGAAGCATTGAATATTGACATTCGTTTTAAAGAAGGTCATCAATATTACTTCGGTAACATTACATGGCGTGGAAATACAAAATATTCTGATTCTGTTCTAACTGCTATTTTAGGAATCAATAAAGGAGATATTTACAATCTTGAATTGTTAAATAAAAAATTAGGAAAGGGTGCTCCAGAAGGTGGCGATATTAGTGGGTTGTATATGGATGATGGTTATTTGTTCTTTAGAACTGACCCTATTGAAACCGCTGTGTATAATGACACAATTGATTATGAAATAAGAATTGTTGAAGGTCCGCAAGCAACCATCAAGAACGTCAGAATCTTTGGAAACGAAAAAACCAAAGAATATGTTATTCGTCGTGAACTTAGAACAGTTCCGGGCGATAAATTTAGTCGTCAGGCATTGATTCGTTCTGTAAGAGAATTATCTCAATTAAATTATTTCAATCCTGAAAAAATTGAACCGCAACCTATTCCTAATCCGGATGATGGAACGGTGGATATTAATTATAAAGTGGAAGAAAAATCAAGCGATCAACTCGAATTAAGTGCGGGTTATGGCGGAGCTATTGGTTTAACAGGAACATTGGGTATTACATTCAATAACTTCTCCTCAAAAAATCTTTTTCATAAATCTGCCTGGGATCCTTTACCAACCGGTGATGGGCAGAAATTGAGTTTGCGTGTACAAAGTAGTGGTCGAGCCTATCGCTCTTACAACTTTTCTTTCACTGAACCTTGGTTAGGTGGTAAGCATAGAAATACGTTCAGTATATCATTATATAACACAAAATATGCAAACGCTTATAATCCTGCAACGGGAACCTATACCAGCAGTGCAGCCAGTAATTCTTATTTAATGACAACAGGTGGTGGTGTTAGTTTATCTAAACAAATTAAATGGCCGGATGATTATTTCTCTGTTAGTGGCGGTGTTAATTATGTGAACTATCATTTAGTAAATTATTATATCAGTCCGGTTAATTTACCGGGCTATAATAATGGATATTCAAATAACTTTAGTTTTAAAGCAGGAATACAACGTTCATCAGTTGATAATCCAACTTTCCCTCGAAGTGGTTCAACATTTGCAGCAAGTTTACAATTTACGCCACCGTATTCTTTGGTATTCAGAAATATTGTTGATCAAAGCAATCCTTATAAATGGATTGAATATCATAAATGGCGTTTTAACGCAGAGTGGTACACTGCATTAACCAAACCTACCGGAGAAGACAGAAAACAATTAGTGTTAAAAGTGGCTGCTAAGTTTGGTTTTTTGGGAAGATATAATCCATT